>ERZ650302.112-NODE-112-length-38117-cov-12.549551_pt1 | contig 38117 bp, 43 predicted proteins | sample MGYA00376238_ERZ650302 | MGnify/ENA primary metagenome ERZ650302 (study PRJEB26733, sample SAMN07839298) | wastewater metagenome | biome: urban; feature: wastewater treatment plant; material: waste water | place: USA: North Carolina | collected 2016-04-28 ... | reverse complement strand
CATGTGAGGCGCTTTGATTTTCATTTTAGGTTCAAATTTATAGCATCGAGGGAAACAGGCATACATTCTGCATTTGTTAGTTTGTGTTAAGAACAAAGCAGGGTAAATGGTATGCAAATTCAAACTCAAAGCCTGAACTACCTGAATGCATATAATGCAATTTCAACCAGTAGCACTAAAACCGATGCAGCAACCACCACAAGTTCTACTGCGAACACAACGAGTAGTGCGGATGTTGTTTCGATCTCTTCTGAAGCACAGAAATTACTTCAGGCAAGCCAAACACCTTCAACGGAAAGCAGTGCAAGTAAATATGTTTTATCTGCGGATAGTCAATACAAATGGTTATCTGATGCATGTCATTCGGATGCCAGTACCGCAGCTAAATACACGTATGAATTTGCCTCAAATTCGTCAAATGAAATTGGTTATGATGCTGATAGTTTAGACCACCCACCGGTTAGATTCGCTGGGTCAAAAGAGATTGTAACGCCTGAAAGCATTAAATATTTCAATCAAATGAAAGACAAAACAACGTCAGAGAAAATGAATATCTATAATTCTGAGAAAGCCAAGGGAACATCTGATGCAGACATAATGGATATGATCCTTGCTTATAACGATGCGCAGCCTGAAGAGTATCGAAAAATGACTGGATGGGGATTTTAGCTAGCTTCACTCATTGATGTCATAACTGGTTGATAGGAGAAATTATGATTACAACGCTGAGTTCATATTCTTTGGGTGCGACGAGAACAAAGTCCGACCAGATCGCTATATCGTCTTACGGTCAAACGTCGAAGACATCCAAGGCAGATGAGGGATCAAGCAACTCAGATAGTAGTACGCTCACAATATCAACGCTATCAACTCAACTTGCGGCAAGTGCTAAACTCATCGACGAAAGGGTCGCGACATTATCGCCAGACGAATTAGCCAAAAAGACAAAAGCGGTTTTATCTCAAATAGAGGGCGATTCTTACTTTGCCAACAAAGCTAAATACGATAGTGAAGTCCCAAATACAAATGATCCAGAATTATTAAATAGAGCCAAACAAGCAACTGCATTCGTCAATAGTGCAGCACAGGGTAGTAAATCAGAAAAAAATCCTTTTGTAGGTTTGTCACGCGAACAATTATCTAACGTCGTGAATGACGATAGCGGCACTTACACAGTTAATGAACGAAGAGCTGCATCATACGAAGCTGATTTTCAGGAAGAGGAATGGCGAGTAAAAGTAACGAGTGCTGGAATGAATGAATACAACAGCTCTGGCAAAATGACCAAATTTTTTACTGCTGTACTTGATCATTTCAAGGCTCTGCCCACTATTGAACAGGCACTATACCCCAAAGAATATGCTACAGATCTTCAGTCGAGGATAGATCTAGATTTCAATTACCGCACCAATCAAGCTGGCGATGATGAGAAAACACAACAAAGTTTCTTGGACATGATATTCGAGTCTCTATCTAAAAATAGAAAATCAGCAGCAACTGAAGCGCAAACTGAGGAACAACCTACGGAATAAAAACGTAGATTGTTACTTTGAACAACATTCTCTAACCCATTTGCATCAGGTCTCATTACGCAATCTCTAAAACGCTCCTGTGAGATATAACGTAAGTTTTCGTTAAAAAGCCTTTGCATATACTCTCAAATGAATCTAGATTCGCCTTGGATGCTTCCTAAAGGATTCATATATGACTCTTCCTGTCATCAATCAAAATCTGTTCATGATCCTTCGTACCTTCATTGCTGCATTACTTGCGGGAATCCTAATAAAACATTCTGTCGGTGCCACCTCAACGGTGAACTTCAGCATTGTGTTCTTACTGGAATTCATGTGCTTCATCGGTATTGCTACCACATTGAATTTCCTTGATAAGCAATACATGAAGATTGCTGCACGGAACGAAACAGAAGTGAATCACTGAGGTGTCATTGCAGATCCTCAGATGCAACATGAGCGATTACTGAAGAGAAGCGATCTGTTTTATTGGGTTGAGCTACACGATCCCTAAAGCGTTTCTATACGGTTTGCTGTGAGGGTGTAACTGGTGGTGAACTGAAGGGAAAAACTACAGATAGCACAACAAACATTAGATAAACCTAAATTAATTAAAAAAAGCCCTAAGACATCCATTGGTTGATCAATAGGAAAATCTGAGGGCTATAGGGTTAAGTGAGAGCAAAGGATAACTATGCGTTACTGTGAGAAATGCGGGAAGAACACCGAACATAAAGAATTGATGCAGCCCAAACCAGCTCAGCGGCCAAAGACCGTGACTGACTTTATAAAGCAGTTTATCGCTCTTGAGTCGCGTAGCTATCAGGTAATGGATACGGATAGCTTAGACCGCTATATCATCTGTGAAGTCTGCGGAACTAAACGGCTTGAGAATGTTGGTCAGGAGTTTGAGTGAATATTGAAAGCTCAGTATATAAGACAACTTTATTACTCAATTTCAGTTATATTTTCAAATCATAAATATCGGTCTGTACAACAAATAGCTAAATCATTTATGTCCAAAAAGTTGTAGCAACCAACCATCATTTTACTATGGGTAACTCCTTCCAATTCGTCGTATAAGCGGGAGATAAATGATCTCGCTTCATTGACCATTTCCGAGTTATTCCTTCACCTGCAAACCAGACCTTTCCTTTACCGCTACGGTTAATTTTATCCAGTACATGCATCAGCGGTTTGCTGTTCTCTCGAATTTTCGTATCGCAAAATAAATCTGTCTGATAGACACCTTTATCATAAAAGTCATTCAGCATGACCCCACCTTTCATGTAGCGATAACCCTGCCTCCAAATCATGTCAACCAATACCCTCGCTTGTTCAAGCATGTCTCGTGTGTCATCTGTTGGTATTGGGAACTGATATGTTGCTGAGTTCGAGTAATACGCTTCAGTTTCTGAAAATGGGTTCGTGCGGATAAAAACAGTTAACGAACGCGCACATTGTTTTTGCTGTCGAAGCTTTTCAGTTGCACGAGATGCATAGCTTGCGATTGCCTCAGACATCATTTGTTTATCTATGATCCGTTCACCAAACGAGCGACTACAGATGATCTGTTTTTTGACTGGCGCTACATCGTCTAGTTTAAGACATGATTGCCCGTTGAGTTCCCAACAGGCTGGGAGAACTGATAGCTCAATGGCGATCGATACTTGATGGTGGTGACAACCTGTACTTCAAAATTGACGGTGATGGTGCATTCACCGATGAGCTGGTCACTTTGGTGGTAGGTATTGACAGAGCAGACCAGACACATATCATCAGTAGTCTCAGGAAAATATTCAACTCGCTTGCTCGAACAATCAGGAAACCGTTTAGCGCTCAGATCAGTTGGTCATCCTACATCAACGCGTACAATGTTAACCTCTGGCTCTATGCTCTATCTTGTCGAATTTTGTTTCTCGTTCATTGCGATGAAAGCCAGCAATTAAAAGAGCTTTTAGAGCAAAGTGAGTCGTTGATCGAACGCCTGTCGGATTCTGAGAGAGAAAACTTTACGAATCAAGACCTGTTGAAATACTTTAGGGGCGAACCTGATCAGATCAAGTGCAATAACATCTTAAATACTGTTGATACTGCAATCAACTCCTGTCCGTGACACTCAAAGAGACTGAGTTCTCAGGATGTTTTCACTATATGAGTATGTCGTATGCAAACATTTGTATCCGATCAAAAACAAACTTCAAACCCTGATTTCCGCAGAGCTTTTCCTGAGATATTCCGGATCTTGGATAAATGGCAATGCAATCCGACGGAACAATGCATCCTGCTCGGCATTAACGACCAATTGTTAAACCAATACCGTTGCGGTGCATATCCAACAAACATTGATTGCGATACGCTTGAAAGGATGAGTTACATCCTGAATATCAATAAGAGCCTGAAAATTATCTTCAGTCATATGGATAGCATTGATAACTGGATCCGTAAACCGAGTACGCATCCGTATTTCAACGGCAAGTCCGCATTGGATATCATGCTGCATGGTAACGTGACAGATCTGCATAATGTTACAGAGCTAACTAAAACTTTTTTGCTGGCATAACATAAATAGATTGAATTTATCCTTCTATGCGGAAAAACTTGAATCATGAAAAAGTATGGAAGTTTCCTCATGTCACATAAGTACACATGGGAAAATTTGCTGGCACAAAGCGAGTGCATGCGCCGAACACTGTTGATCATGTGTGGCTCAATACTGAGCCAGTTAGGTTGGAACGAAAGTTAGCTTTTTAGTCTGTAACTCGTTTCTGCACCCTGGTTTCCCTACGGATAAAGATCTGATATTTCTATACTAAATTTGATGTGAATATTTTTAACAAAAGGAATGAGATGAACTACGTTGAAGAGGATCCCTTCTAGGTAATGTAAACCTGGAGGGTAAATGAAAAAATTAAAGTCACAATATCGTCACTCGCTAACCAAGATGATGATATTTCGAACAATAACTAACGTTCGGGAGATCTATCCCAGTGTTCGAAGTCACTATCACAAACACTTTTCAACAAAGCAGGAAAAGAGCTACTACTTCCTGCACAAAATTGAGAATCGTGGTTATCCGATAAAATTTAGAGCAGCAAGAGGTCGCACTTTGGCTGATCCATGGGATGATTATCCATCCTCTGTTTACCGAGTTGCAAAAAGTTGGAAACACAACTCAAGTCGGCACAAGCAATATTATAAATGATGTTTTTAAGCTCTCTGAAGTAGAGAGCTTTTATCTAGTATCACTGAACCCCTTGTCCATTACCGCGCTAACCAATCGATAATCAAAATAACTTAGTACAAAAATCAGCCAATAAAATTCTCAATGAACTAAGTGTAAGGTTACAATTTAGGGAAAACGTGTAAGGGTATTGGCCTAAAATAACCACTTTGACATCAGCAAATTCTGTATATTTGAAAGCATTAAATACATCAGCGGATGGTGGGTAAATAGTTTTGCCTGCTTCACGTTCATGCCGAACAAAATTCATTGTTTCTTGAAAATACGCCTGCTGCTTTTCTTTCCCCAGCACATCACTCCACGTTTGCATTTTGCTCTCCCGCTCGCATCAAAACGCTATTTTAGCTTACTTCGCCATTAAACGGGATCAGCCAAATATGTAGTAAAATTACAAGAAAATGATGTGAAACTTTCCTTACATTTTTAATGTTAGATACAAAATGTATGTTTATTGATTCAGATCAAGCTTTAAGAAGAATAGACCTCAGCTTTACATGGGTATCCTCTTGCACATAGTTTGTAAATTTACTAATGTAGTATCAAAGATACATGATTAAACCAAGCCGGTTTAATCCCCTGACATTACGGGGCACTTTTTCTTGTATGTGACAAGAATCGCCCCAAACTATCGAGGTATTTATCATGGTTAAGGGTATTCAAATCACTCAGGCAGCTAACGCAGAACTGATTAATTCTTTCTGGTTACTGGATGACGCAACACAAGAAGCGCGTTGCCTGTGCTCTAAAGATCCACGTTATACAGAAGATCAGGTTGTTGCTGTTGAGTCACTGGGTAACATCGAATTCCGTGAAGTGCCAATGAGCTTTGCTCCACAGGTTGAAGGTGGTCAGCACCTGAACGTCAATGTTCTGCGTCGTGAAACACTGGAAGACGCTGTTGCAAATCCAGAGAAATATCCACAGCTGACGATTCGTGTTTCTGGTTATGCCGTACGTTTCAATGCACTGACACCAGAACAACAGCGCGATGTAATCACTCGCACATTTACTCAGTCACTCTAATTTGTTTGTTGCCAGACAAACAGACAAAAACGCCGGATTTGATATCCGGCGTTTTTGTATTTCCAATTTTCAAACGGGCGTGAGTTTATATTCAGCTTGCCGCTTTGAAATCATCGAGTTACAGCTATTACAAAAATAATCGACTGCACCACATGCCTGTAACTGCTCTAATTCAGCATGGCAAGTGGGACAATAAGCGACAAGGCTAAACTGTTTTGCACAGTGAACGCAGGTCGTTGTAGCAAACCGCGGGTCGAGTCCTTCCTGCTGACAAGAAGGACAGGTGATTTGATAAGCCATTTCACCTCTCCTTAAATGCAAATTAACCCTTCTTCACAAAACTCATCATACGACGACGTTTGCGGATCTGAGTTTGTGTCAACTTATTACGTCGGCCTTCAAATGGATTATCACCTTCCTGGAATTCAATATGGATAGGTGTGCCCATGATCTTAAGTGACTTACGGTAATAGTTAATCAAATAACGCTTATATGATTCTGGTAAATCTTTAACCTGATTACCATGAATAATAATCCGCGGCGGATTATAACCACCCGCATGCGCGTATTTCAGCTTCACACGACGACCACGAACCAATGGCGGTTGATGATCTTCCGCTGCCATGTTCATGATACGGGTCAGCATGGAGGTACTGATACGTTTAGTTGCCGAACGGTAGGCTTCCTGAATTGAATCAAACAGGTTACCAACACCAGAACCGTGCAATGCTGAAATGAAATGTACACGGGCAAAATCAACAAAACCAAGACGACGCTCTAAGTCTTCTTTGATTTTCTCTTTCGTATCCTGATCCAAACCATCCCACTTGTTCACTGCGATGACAATCGAACGACCGGAATGCAGAGTAAAACCTAACAAACTTAAATCCTGATCAGAGACACCTTCGCGGGCATCAATCAGTAACAACACCACGTTAGCATCTTCGATCGCCTGCAGTGTCTTAACAACTGAGAATTTTTCGACGGTTTCGTAGATTTTTTTCTTCTTACGTACACCCGCAGTATCAATAACAATGTATTGCTGTTCATCACGTTCCAGAGGAATGTAGATCGAATCGCGAGTAGTACCTGGCAGATCGAATACAATAACGCGATCTTCGCCTAACATACGATTGGTTAACGTCGATTTACCTACGTTAGGTCGACCGATGATGGCAAATTTAATTGGTAAATCCGCATAACGGTCTTCACCAGTAAATTCGTCTTCTTCTGCTTCAACTTCAGTATCAGTACCTTCAAATGCAGCCCAGTAAGCCGCATCTTCATCTTCCGCTTCTTCTTCCGGAGACTTGCCAGTTAACTCTTCAAAGAACGGCGCCAGCGCTTTTTCCAGCAATGATGTCACACCGCGGCCATGCGAAGCTGCGATTTGATAAACTTCACCCAGTGCTAAACTGTAAAAATCAGCACAGTGAGCATCACCATCAAGACCATCGGTTTTGTTCGCGACCAAAAATACTTTTTTCTTCTGGCGACGCAGATGGTTAGCGATACCAATATCGGCACTGGTGACACCCGCACGGGCATCAACCATAAACAACACAACATCAGACTCATCAATCGCCTGCAGCGATTGTTCAGCCATTTTGACTTCGATACCTTCTTCGGAACCGTCGATTCCGCCGGTATCAACGACAATAAAATTCATGTCATCGACAACGGCCTGACCGTATTTACGATCACGCGTTAATCCTGGAAAATCGGCCACCAGTGCGTCCCGGCTACGCGTCAGACGATTAAATAATGTGGACTTGCCAACGTTCGGGCGTCCCACCAGGGCAACCACAGGGGTCATATAAAACCTCAATTATTAAATAAACAGAAGCCCCCGATACCAGATCAGGGGCTATAAACAAACATACAATCCGAATTATGAAGGACGTTTTATCGCAACCAATTCACCGCCACGAGTTTGAATATAGATCAAATCTCCGTCGATAATGGGCGTTGCATACAAACCATCACTATCAACTTCCTGCATAGCCGCGATTTTACCTGTAGTTTGCGAAATCCAATAGAGATAACCTTCACTATCGCCTACCACAACGTAATCACCCAATACCAACGGTGCCGTCACATTACGGTATTCCAGTTGTGTATTAGACCATTTCTCAGTGCCAGTTGAACGATCGATTAAATAGATATGCGATTTAGAATCGGTAATAGCAATATCATTAACGCCGATCCCCATGTTCTGATATGAAGCATATTTGCGCTTCCACAATTCATCGCCGGAGATCAGTTTGCGAGAAATAAGCTGACCATTATAGGCAACAGCATACAGTTCATCATCCACAATCACAGGTTCAGCATCAACGTCGACCATACGATCAAGATCAGTCTGGCCATGCGGAGTCGCAACACGGCTTTCATTGACTAACTGACCATTTTGCAACAATACAATACCGATTTTACCATCCGCACGACCATACAATACGCCACCGGCTGCAATAACCGGCGCGGCAGTGCCGCGTAATGTCAGGTTGGGCTGCTCACTGGTTACAGTCCAGTCAATTTTGCCAGTTTCCCCATCTAGTGCCAGCAGTTGTCCAACACCCGTAGTGATAACTACTTTACCAGAGTCTGTTGCTGGTGTGGCTAAAACTTCACCACCCACATCGGTATGCCACACCAACTCACCCGATTCTTGCTTCAGCGCCAGCATCTGACCATTTTCAGAACCAAGGTAGATACGACCATCAGCGGCAGCCAACCCACCTGACAAACGGACACTGCGTTTTTCTTCATAGAACGGTTGATCGCTTAGATCAATATTCCACAACGTTTTGCCGCTCAGTTTATCAAAGGCATAGACCTGACCATCTCTCGATGCTGCAAAAATATTATCGCCAACAATGACTGGCTGCAGATGCGAATAAAACTTACCAATACCCGAACCAATTCCGTGACTCCAAGCGGTTTCAGGATGAAAAGCAGACTCAATGACCGGCACTTCAGCCATCTTAATGACATCTTCTTCTGAGCTACAGCCGTAGAGCAAAACACTCCCGAGCAACAGACAGCTAAATTTTTGCCAACCTTTACGCATTAAGTTCACCATCCTTCGCTTTATTTTGCTTTTGGTGCATCAACTTTGTCGCTGGCTACAGAAAGATCATCAAGTTTCATCTGTAAAACAGGATTGGCACCGTTTTTACTGGCCTGCAAAGCAGCGGCATAAGCTTCGCGCGCTTTCTCAGGCTGAGCAGATGCTAATAAGGCATCACCTCTGACTTCAGCCACAGTTGCTTTATATTGTTCAGCAGTGACTGAATCCAGAGCCTTCAATGCATCAGCTGGTTTATTCATCGCAAGTAATACTCGCGCTAAGCGGATACCCGCAACTGGTTTAAACTCTTCATCCGAACCGTGCTCTGCAACCCGACGCAGTTGTTCAACAGCCAGTTCCAATTTATTGGCTTTTACTGCTTCAGCTGATAATTGTAACGCGGCCAGATCGCCATAAGTATCACTGCCATGGTTTGCAATGAACTTCGCAACCGATTCAAAACTTTTTTCGTGCTGTTCAGCAAGCAGTTGCATGATTTGCTGATATTCAGCAGCTGAGACTTCACTTTGCTCTTTAACGTAGCTGTTATAATAACGCCAGCCAAACAGCCCAACAAATCCAATCACTACACCAGCAATAATCGACTTACCATTTTCTTGCCACCAGGATTTAATGGCTTCAACTTGTTGTTCTTCTGAATTATATACGTCCACTATTACTCTCCCAGCTGATCCAGTATCGGTAGCAATGCAGTAACAGCTATCGTTTGCTGTTCTACCTGATCACGTAAAAATTTAACGGTGACTTTCTGTTCCGCGACTTCAGTTTCTCCCAGAATTAATGCAATTCTGGCGGCGACTTTGTCTGCGCGCTTCATCTGCTTTTTAAAATTACCGCCACCACAATGGGTCATAATACGTAGTTGTGGACGCTCGCTACGTAATTGTTCAGCCAGTAACAGACCTGCCGTGAGAGCCCCCTCGCCCGCCATACAGATATAGACATCCACTGTTGCAGGCAGATTGTTGATTTTTTCCAGTGTTTCGAGCATCAACGTCAGACGTTCAAGCCCCATTGCGAAACCAACAGCAGGAGTGGCTTGACCGCCCAGCTGTTCAACCAGGCCATCATATCGACCACCACCACAAATGGTTCCCTGTGCACCTAAGCTCTCAGTTACCCACTCAAACACGGTGTAATTGTAATAATCCAGACCACGAACCAGACGTTCGTTCACTTGATAGGCTATTCCAGCAGCATCCAATAATGCTTTTAACCCATTGAAATGCGCTTTGGTTTCTTCGCCAAAATAATCGGCCAATGTAGGTGCGTGCTGTAAAATTTCCTGCACTTGTGGGCTTTTTGTATCGAGAACACGCAGTGGATTAGAGTACATCCGGCGCTTACTTTCTTCATCAAGCGATTCTTTGTGTTGCTCAAGGAACACAACCAAAGCATCTCGGTAAGCCGCTCGCTCAGCTGAAGAGCCTAAGGTATTCAGCTGCAAAGTGGTGAATTGCTCAATGCCCAACTCACGCCACAGCCGAGCCGTCAGCATGATCAATTCTGCATCAATATCTGGCCCGTTTAGACCAAAAACTTCAACACCAAACTGATGGAACTGACGATAACGACCTTTTTGTGGACGTTCATGGCGGAACATCGGTCCTACATACCACAACCGGCGTTCCTGATTGTAGACCAAACCATGTTCAATACAGGCGCGAACACAACCAGCAGTCCCTTCTGGACGCAGAGTCAGGCTATCACCATTGCGATCATTGAATGTGTACATTTCTTTTTCAACCACATCGGTCACTTCACCGATTGCACGCTGAAACAGATTCGTCATTTCGACGATTGGCATCCGGATTTCGGAATAACCATAAGAAGAAACCACACGTCGTAACGTTGTTTCGAGCATTTGCCAAACCGGTGTTTGTTCCGGTAGGCAATCATTCATTCCACGAATTGCCTGAATTTGTTTAGCCACAATAATTCTCAAACTTCTGAATACAAAACTGCCCGCATTATAGGGAGTTTAAAAAGACAGGTACAACCTGCCAACTGAGCAACCAAAATACTATTTTTGTATTACTCGTGATGTTGTTGGATCGGAATTCGCTTTTCCAGATCAAGCTGCGATGCTTTAGCTCTGATACGAGCCTCAAGCTGATCAAGAATATTTTCATTATCAAGACGATCAACACGTTCACCGTCTTCATACAAGGCACTCTTACGATTCGCACCCGCCAGACCTAAATCAGAAACTAAAGCTTCACCCGGACCATTAACAACGCAACCAATAATAGAAACATCCATCGGAGTAATAATGTCTTCCAGACGTTCTTCTAATGCGTTGACCGTGCTAATGACATCAAATTCCTGACGCGAGCAAGTTGGGCAAGCAATAAAATTAATGCCGCGCGCACGAATACGCAGTGATTTAAGGATATCAAAGCCAACTTTGATCTCTTCTACCGGATCAGCGGCTAAAGACACGCGCAACGTGTCACCAATACCATCAGCCAGCAGCATTCCTAACCCGATCGCTGATTTCACAGCACCAGAGCGGAAACCACCAGCCTCAGTAATACCTAGATGCAACGGTTGTTCGATCTGTTTTGCCAGTAATCGATAGGCATCTACGGCAAGAAACACATCTGATGCTTTTACACTGACTTTAAACTGATCAAAATTAAGACGTTCCAGAATATCCACATGGCGCATAGCCGATTCAACCAGCGCTTCTGCTGTCGGTTCACCATATTTGTCCATCAGCTCTTTTTCTAATGAGCCGCCATTCACACCAATTCGGATTGGAATATTAAGGTCGCGAGCACAATCAACGACTGAACGAATTCGGTCTTCTTTGCCAATGTTGCCTGGGTTAATACGTAAGCAATCAACACCATATTCCGCGACCTTCAATGCGATGCGGTAGTCGAAATGGATATCGGCCACCAGCGGAATAGATACTTGTTGTTTGATCAATTTAAAAGCTTCTGCAGCATCCATGGTCGGTACAGAAACACGTACGATATCAGCACCGACGCGCTGCAATGCCTGAATTTGTGCCACTGTAGCCGCCACATCGGTAGTCAATGTATTGGTCATGGATTGCACCGATATAGGTGCATTACCACCTACTGGTACATTTCCAACCATGATCTGTTTACTGATCCGGCGTTTAATAGGTGAAACGTGCTGACTCATGGTTTAATTCTTCAAAGGTAACTTATAACGAGCCACTACACCCTGACGAATGTAGGAGGACATATCAACAGCCTGTCCATGGAAATAGACAGACACCGCTCTTGGAGCACCAATCGTTAAACTAAATGGTTCCTTCCCCGATACGTTTACTTTGTCACCAGCATTTTTGGTGCCTTCAAATAAGGACTTACCTGATGCGTCCGCCACTCTCAACCAACATGAATCAGTGAAGTGCAGTTGCAAGGCTACAGATGCGTCAACCGCTACCTCTGTTGGTACGGCGCTGCTAGCAGCTACAGGTGCTGTTGTCGTTGCAGCAGAAACGGTAGGAATAGCTGCTGGTACAACGCTAGTCTGCTCTGGTTCATCTTGTTCCGCAGCGGTGCTAGATAATACCGTTGGCTCTTGCCCTTCATTATCAGTTATCACTGGCAAATCAGCCGATGTTTCTGTTGTCTCTTCAGCACCGCTAGTTATTGCAGTAGCACTGGCAGAAGAAACCACATCTTTCGTTGCCTTAGCAGCACTGGATTTATCGGCTAACACTGCTGTATCTATCGCTTTTACTACCAGCTGACCGGCTTCATTAATTGCGGTTGGAACAGGTTCTTCTGCCGGCTGTAACCACCACCATGTTCCACCTAGCCCAGCGAGGCCAATAAATAACACCCAGGAAATAAAACGTACGCGATGTTCACTTGCTTCTCGCTGAGTCCGGCCTGAAAAACTATACATTTCGCTGTATTGCTGATCTTTCAGCCCCAAACGATCGTACGCCGCTAATACCGCTTGTTCATCTGTACCCACAAAACGGGCATACGTTTTCAGATAACCACGGGTGAATGTACTGGCTGTTTTTTGATCAAAACGATCCTGCTCGATATCACGAATCAGAGAAATACGTAAATTAAGACGATGAGCCACATCTTGCTGGCTCATACCCCGCTGCTCACGAGCCAATTTTAATATAGTGCCCGGTGTTGGCAGGGGCGTTTCATGACGCTGTTCAGTAGTCATTGTTTTGGTATCTTTTCGCTTGAGTCGAGGATGGGAATTGCTGAATCAGAGACTGCCCGAAAACATGCATATCGGCAATATGTCCCTGTTCTTGCGCTGTACGAAGGCTCAACCACAAACTTTGTGGTGTCTCATTGGCTTTTTGACGATAAGTAGTCAACCATCGCTGAGCCTCATCCGGTTTATGTGCATCTAATGCCATTTCCGCCAGCTCCAGCATTAATCTTACTTTATTCGGATTGTAACCGAGCGCAAGGCGGTAGTATTCCAGTGCTTTTTCTTTTTGACCAGCCTGACGGGCACAAATGCCTGCATTTTCATAACTATCATCCATTCTCAGATAACGCGGCTGAACTACTGCACGCCGAAACATCTCATCGGCTTCTGAATAGTTACTGTTACGACAGAGAAAAGTACCATAATTATTGAGTACATCGGGATTATTACTATGGCTGGAGACTAATTGTTCATACGTTTTTTGCGCAGAGGCGTTATCACCGACCGACTGGTAGTAATAAGCCATCGCAAGATAGGCATCGGCATTATTCGGTGCCATCTCAATTGCTTTTTCAAAATTATATTTTGCCGGTGCCATCTGACCTTTGTTCAGATAGCCCATGCCGAGCTCAATACGCGTTTTGGCAGCAGAAGCGCCATCAATCGAATTTTCTTGTCGCTCTGAATTTTTACCGATAATTGTAGTTTCGGTGACACATCCAGGCAGCGATATTATCGCTGCCCAGAGTAATAGAAGATGTCTTTTCATGTCTCAGTACATTAACGAACTGGATTTCAAAGCATTTTGACGGAAATCTCCTGCTCTTGCATCCGTTTTTTCATGGTTCGTTTCGTTCTGTCGATTACATCACCAACCAGCTGGCCGCACGCGGCATCAATATCATCGCCGCGGGTTTTACGCACGATGACGGTATAACCATATTCCATCAAGACTTTAGAGAAACGATCAACACGGCTGTTGCTTGGTTTCCCGTATGGATTGCTTGGAAATGGGTTAAACGGGATCAGATTTATCTTGCTTGGCGTATCTTTTAACAACTCGGCCAGTTCCCGCGCATGTTCCATATCGTCGTTAACATGATCAAGTAATACATACTCAACAGTAACGCGGCCATGGTTTGCATTCGATTTGCTTAGATAACGCTGTACAGAACCCAGGAATTCCTGAATGTTGTATTTATCGTTGATCGGCATGATTTCTGAGCGCAGTTTATCGTTTGGTGCATGTAAGGAAATCGCCAATGCAACGTCTATCATGTCACCCAGTTTATCTAATGCCGGTACAACACCGGACGTCGAAACAGTCACACGACGTTTCGATAAACCGAAGCCATAATCTTCCATCATCAGACTGAGAGCAGGAACCAAATTAGACAGATTCAGTAAAGGTTCGCCCATGCCCATCATCACAACGTTGGTGATGACACGTTTGCCGGTATCTTTAGGAAAACCAACCACCTGTGCTGCACGCCATACCTGACCAATAATTTCTGACACGGTAAGGTTACGGTTAAACCCTTGTTGCCCGGTTGAGCAGAATTTACATTCCAAAGCACAACCAACCTGCGAAGAAACACACAATGTTGCGCGATCCTCTTCAGGAATAAACACCGTTTCAACTTCCTGATCACCAACTCGCATCGCCCATTTAATGGTGCCATCGGCGGAACGTTGCTCGGTGCTAATTTCAGGCGCACGAATCTCAGCAATACGTGATAATTTTTCACGTAAGGCTTTGTTCACATTGGTCATCTGTGAAAAATCATCACAACCGAAATGGTAGATCCACTTCATGATTTGATCGGCACGAAATGCTTTTTCGCCCAATTCATCGGCAAAAAATGCACGTAATGCGTTACGATCAAAATCCAGCAGATTAACTTTTTTTTCGCTCATGGATGCCTCAGAGACCTGTAGAGAAGGGCGCGGATTGTACAAAGTTTAATGAAGGAAGACCAGCACTGGGAGCACACAAGCTGGTTATTTTTTGTTCACCAGGTAATTTATTCTCATTTCCAACGAATATAAATTAAACAGTGTCATTTAGCTCAATAAACAGTTGTTGGAGTTCATACTCAAGATAATCAGCTAACCCGATCCAATCCTGCCTTTCCTGGCATGCCAGCATGGCAGATAAAATGGATTGAAACTGGCGCTGTTGTTCTACTGGAAATTTAGGATATACGGTGACCAGTTGTTCCAGATAGGTCACCAGCATTAACCCAGCCTCAACATTGTGGCCAAGACGGATCTTTAACGCTAAGTCGTTGGCTTCTTTTTGCCACTGATGAATAAGAAAATTCATTTTATAAATTCCGGATGGAAACTGGTTCCATCGATTAAAGCACCAATGCGGCTAGTATTGTAAAATTTTATCTCTGGATGGCGTGCAATATAGCGCTCTAATTCACACAGGTAACTGCGAAAATTAGGTTGCGTTTTTGCCCTGTTCCCCATTCCATTTAAAACCCAATGAGTTGCTGTCGCAACTGGCGAGCTTAATGCACCATCTTCCCAACCAGCATGTGTTTTATCAGCAGAAAAACAAAAATCAGCCCCAAATAAAGTGATTGTTTTAACACCGAGCTGTACAGCAAAATCAATAGCAGGATGAATGACACTACCACCCGAATATAGAATGGCTTTAGGTATTTGGCTCCTTAATTTCTTATATATAGGACTAGAAGAATATGCGGCATAACGAACACCAGGCCATGATAACAGTGTTTCATTATTAACCATTGGAAAATAAATTAACTCTATAGAGCAGCTTGGAATATTTTTTGGAAAATGTTTTAAACTTATATTTTTGTCAATGCAAACAACAAAATTAGGTATAATTCCATGTTGTATTAATGGTCGCAAAGCTGTGTCTACACATATAATGACTGAGTGTTTAGACTGCTTTTTAATCAAATGTAATGTTTCATAATGTAATTCCAGTGATGGGCCAGTAGCAACAACGTAAGCATTCCATCCTGGATATAAACCAAACAACGAGCTTACATCAGCGTCTTGTTGCAAAATTTCCACATTGCTTTGCAAGCGATGTTGAATTTCCGAATTATCAGGTTGAAATTGCTTATTTATAAAAGGAATCTCTATTTCAGCAACCAACCGGTCTCTAATTTTCGAATTTTCATCACTTACTAATAACAATTCTGCTGGCAATGCAAAAAAAGGAAGTTGAATTTCATTATAATCAGAAGCCATATATAAATTAACTCTACTATCCGCTAACCAGTCCACCTGATCCACCAAATGAAGAAGTAAAAAAAATAGCTTCTCATTGAGTATATATACATTTAATTGCAATAATTCTGTTCGCAATAATAGTTCCCGCGGTAAATCACCGAGTCCAGAACCATATAAATTTATTATTTTTGTATTAGGTAAACTTTCAACTTGCTGTCTTGCCTCAAGGACTCAATCATGCCTACTAGATAATTGAATTCCATTTACTAGTATAGTAGATGATAAACCATATTTCAGCTCCAACTTATATTCGTCTACTATATTTTTCATGTCAAAATTAAAGTGAGGCCATCTTTTTTTTATTATCTTGATATTTTTCAATAACAAATCAGACATTTATTACATTCCATAAAACCAAATAAGAATATAAACATATTAAAAGCAGCATCACTAAAATTTACTATCATTCAATACTTGAATTACGATACATTAAACCAGCTTTATTTATTTTATTTAGCTCAACCAATTGGTCAGTAATGCAGAGTTTTTTCTCAGATAAAATATTAATGATTTTTTCATCAACAAGTAATAGTTCAGAAGCTGATTTTTGAATGTCGAGTCTAAGTTCAGGATAAGTATCAAATAATCCCTTTATCGACTCCACGATCAGCAAGCGCCGTTCGACCAATTCAAGCGCCCGTTCAGTTTCTTGTTGATCGATAAAATACAACAGTGTAGACGTGAGTTCATTTAATTCAATTAATAATAACTGTAGTTCATTCATTTTGGTTCGCCTAATTCACTCCGCTTAGTATAGGCTTGTTGCTTATCTGTTTCTGAAATTTGATCCCATCCTGATTTAATGGTTACCATCAGTTTTACCACTTCATCAACAGCATCGATATCTAACTTAATACTAGCTGTCCACAACCGCTCTTTCATATAATCATAAAGTGCATATAAATTTTCAGCAATTTCGCCCTGCGATAGATCCAAGCCATTTTGTAGCCCGGTTATCAGCGATTGCGCCTTAGAGATATAAGTTGATTTGGCTTCCAAGTCTCGACGAGACATTGCGCCTTTCGTCAAAGCCAAGTTTTCTAATACACCCTGCATCATCATTTGGATAATTCGATGTGGATCTGCTACAGACATATCAGTCTCTACGCTTTGTGTTTTATAGATCTGCAGACTTTTACGATACATATATTATTCCTATCTGAAAAATAACTTATTAACCAGATGATGAGGTAGATGCTGTTATTAGTGATAAATATGATGCCGATTTGTTCATTCTTACCAGCATTGCATCCAGATTACCATATTGAGTCCGTAACCCTGCTTCGTATTTGGTTATTTGTTCTATTGCTGCCGTTTCTCTCTGATTCAGGGTTCTCTGTTCACTATTCAAGGCATCTTCACGCTTAGCAAGAAGCCCAGCTGACTGAGTATAGACTTTAAGTTGAGTATTTATTTGACCGGCAACACCATTACTGCCACCAAACAATGCAACCACTTGATCAAAGTTTGTATCTGTCGCAGTGGTTAATTTTGTTGAATCTAATGACAACTTACCGTTGTTATCCATTTTAACGCCCACGTCAAAAATGGAGTTGAAGACAGTACTTGTGGTAGATTGTTTTAACACTGAATTCGTTATGAAACTTTTAATCATACGAGTGGAAGAATCACCAGCTAACGCACCACCGTCATTCTGATTTACACCAGAGACTATAGTGTCACGTTTTCCCAATGAGGTTGTTTTATCCAGCAGTGTGTTATAACCATCAATGAATTTTTGCACCAGATCTTTAATAGAACTTTTATCTGTTGTTATTGCCACTTTATTTGATGTAGATGTAGATGCATCTGAAGTTCGTAATACTGTTATATTCAGCCCCTGAACTGTATTATTAAATGTATTCGAATCACTTTTTAGTATATTACCATCAACGTTAATTTCTGCACTAGCGGCAACCTGAGTCTGTGACATCTTATTATTGATTATTGTGCCAGGCTTATCGGCTGTTGGTGGAGAAGCTGGAGTAAAATTAAACATTTCAAGCCCTTTCGAACCAGCAATGCTGAGGTCATTACCAGACCCGGAAACGCCGGCATCAAGCACCAGTTTAGTCATTGCAGCGCCAGTGACACTATCATAAGTGTTAACGATATTAGCGCTGAGACCAAAATTATTACCATTAGCATTAATTTTAGTTCGGAGACTTTGCAAGGTATCACCAGCTTTAACATCAACCGTAAATGATTTATTAGTACCCACACTAAATGTTAACTGCCCATCGGCCGGCACTGTCGTTGAGCTGGCAAAACTGCCTTCCACGCGACTGGTCGTCGCCAATTTATTGACAGTAATATTATACTGCCCATTTGACGCGCCGGTATTGGTAGTCACTTGAAGTACAGGATTATCAGTGCTCTGTGTAATATTAACAGAACGTTTATTAAATGCGTCAGCAGCACTCAGGGTATCAAGTATTGAACTAAATGATGATATTGCTGATTTAAGTTGGCCAATGCCGGAGAGGGTTAATTGGTTGGCTGTTTGTTGTTTGGTTATTGGTTGCTCTAATTGTGCTTTTTTGGCAGCAACACTGGCAGATATAACACTTTCCAAATCAATACCTGAACCAGCACCTGCCGAAGTAATTGTAGCCATAGCGCCATCACCCCTTTTTTGTCAAAGCTTAAATCTGCCGATCAAACAAAAGCCCTGACAACGTATTCCCGCCATCAGAACCATCCTGCAACGCCTGAATTCGTTTAGAAAGAGCAAGAACATCTTCACTCGGAATTTGCCGGATAACCTTCTTGGTGTCATTGTCTATGACTTTAACTACGGTCTGATGCAGATCTTTATCAATACTAAAATCAACACTCCAACCTTTGAGCTGACTTAACTCCCGCAGTTTTTGTGCCTGCTTTTCTAACTCAGTGTGTTGTGCTTCTTTTTGTTGAACAGGAGTAAGGATATTTTTTGAAGCTTTTTCAGAACCGACGGCTAACGGTTCTACTTCCTGAATAGTTGCTTTACTACCAATAGCGTTACTGATTTGTAATGGGTTTGTCGGATCAGAATGCAAGAGAGCGGTCTGATGACCGCTCTTATCACTCGAGACTAAACCCGGGGTATTGGCAGACAAATTCACATTGATGCTATTTGTCATTTTCAGCCTCCAGTGTTAACTAAACTCCATTGCTGTTATTTTAACAGAGATAGAGCAACCTGTGGTCGTTGATTAGCCTGAGACAACACAGCTGAAGAAGCCTGCTGCAGAATATTCTGCTTAGTCATATTAGCAGTTTCAGTCGCAAAGTCAGCATCACGGATACGAGAACGGGCAGCACTCAGGTTTTCAGAAACATTCGACTGGTTACGGATCGTTGATTCAAACCGGTTTTGAACCGCACCGAGATTAGCCCGATAGCCGCCGACTGTTGCGATAGCTGCATCTATAGCTGTGATAAAAGTTGATGCATTAGCTGAGCTAGATACACTGCCAGTACCTACAGCTAAAGAGGTAGAATCGGTCTTACCTGTTAGATCCACGTCTATGGTCTGGCTGGCATTTGCACCAACCTGAATTTTAACAGTACCTGAGGTACCACCAGTACCGTCTAATAATTTAATACCACCAAAAGTTGTCTGAGAGGAGATGCGATCAAGCTCAGCATTAAGGGCGGTCACTTCAGTCTGAAGAGATGTTCTATCTGCTGCCGTATTAGTATCGTTAGCCCCTTGTACCGCCAAAGTACGCATACGTTGCAACATTGTGGTCACTTCATCCATTGCACCTTCCGCAGTCTGTGCCAGAGAAATACCATCATTCGCGTTGCGGTTACCCTGATCCAACCCCTGAATTTGAGAGGTCAGACGGTTCGAGATTTGCAGACCCGCGGCATCGTCTTTGGCGCTGTTGATGCGCAAACCAGAAGATAAACGCTGGTATGAAGTATCCAACGAATTGCTGCTGTTAGCCATGTTACGCTGAGCATTCAGTGATGACACGTTAGTATTGACATATAAAGACATGATTGATTCTCCTGAGCTATCTATAGCTATCTATTTTGAATTAATCAGGCTTGAGTTTGTTATCACTGCCTGCTTACTTCATTTATCGGGTTTATTTACAAAAACTTTAGAACTTTTTTTATTTTCTTTAGTTTTCGATTAACTACCTGACCTGATTAGATATCGGCAACAAACACGATGGCTTTAGGAGAAAATCAAAGATGAGAATTATTAGTTTTAGAGATTGGATAAAACATAGAAATTACAACCTCTTACCTTTACAGAAAAGAGGTTGATACGGCTAGAGATAGTCAAACAAAGAGGCTTTACTGATCTTGGTATAGGCTTGTTGAGCAACCGTAAGTGAGTTTTGTTCTTGCGAAACTTTACTGATTGCAGCATATATGTCGACTTCAGACACGTTTGCTTTTGCTTCTGTCGCAATAGAACCCAGTGATGAATTCGAACTCATGACATCATCTAACGTATTCATTCTACCACCGATCTCACCCAGCTTTGTATTCACGACATTCATAGCATTGCTAAGATGCGTTTCAACTTCTGCAGCCAAATCGGTAATAGAGCTCCCTGATGTTGCGGAGTTGTTTAATGTGGCAATAGCCTTTGACAAGGTGTTCAAAATATTGTCATTTTGGGGGGCATCAAGCTGAAATGAAGCCGAGCTACCTGCAGCCGCACTCATAGTTAATGACAAACCATTGAAGCTAATCGCATTACCGGCCTGATATGTGCCTGAAGCCAACACTTTAGGTGGAGTACTTGTGTCAAAAATACTGTATTGATCCGCAGCTCCGCCACTGCCAGCCGAGGTTTGTATCGTAAAAACATTATTTGCAGCTGTATTGTAGTCATAGGTATTTTTATAAAAATTTTCATACGATGACTGATCACTGACAGCAACTGTGACAGGTGATGCTGATGTACTTGTTGCTTGCGCTGTTCTCCGGGTAGCGACAGACTGAAACAGTGCTAAACCAGAATCATTACTGGGAATAGTGACTGACGGGGCAACCTGAATTTGGCGTTGCCCTGTATCGCCCTGAAAGTTGTATACATCATTACCATCCGCGGCAAATGGTGGAGTCTGACTTTGATTGCCTCCAAAAATATATTCACCATCGGCATTTTTGCTGTTCATCAGATCCAGTAATTGTTTTTGTATTTCTGACAATGAAGTGGCAACAGATGCCCGATCGGTGCTACTCAGCGCCCCACTATTTGCCTGTTGCATCAGGGTATATGCGCGGGAAAGGCTGGTATTAATCGAGGTCAATGAGGTTTCTTCCAGCGACAAGCTACTGTTCAATAATCCAGCGTTATTATTATATTGATTATAAAGTCCAATTTTTGTACTTAGACTCTGTGATTGAGACATACCAACAGGGTCATCACCTGCAGAGGAAAATTTATACCCGGTGGTGAGTTGTTGATTGGCCGTATCAAGGCGTTCATTAGCATTTTGTAAAGAGCGAACACCACGCTGATACATCATATTAGTGGATACACGCATGCTGGCTCCTTATTTCACTGCACTTAATAAAGTATCGAATACATCTCTAGCGGCTGAGATAACCTTTGCAGAAGCTGCATACGCCTGCTGAAAACGGACCAAATTAGCAGCTTCTTCATCAAGGTTTACACCAGCAACACTGTCATACATTTCCTGACTCTGAGTTAACTTAGTACTAGCAGCAGTAACACTGGTATTCAACCCATTAACCGTTGTACCAACGGCCGTTAATGTTGTAGTAAATGCTTCATTAAAGGTCATTTTATTATCGGTAGCATCGCTAGCGCCTTTACGAACTAAATCGGTTGTTTGCAGAGCTGCTAGCTTTAAACCATTGCTGTTATCAGAGAATCCATTTTGATTAAAGCTAAGAGTAAACGAATCTCCGATCTTAGCCGTACCGCTAAGGCTGATATCAAAACCAGCAGCAGTAGTTAGAGCCGGAGAAAGATTAGCCAGTATATTGGTCGCGGATGAGCTGGTTCCTAAGACTGTCGTACCATCCGGTGCATAGACAGTATATACACCAGCAGCCGTCATTTTTATCGAGCCCGGCGCAGTAGAAAGCAAGTCTGTCGGTGTGCCGCCAAATGATGAAGTATTCGTAAAACTGGCGATCGATAAGCTGGCAGAACCATTGTTCGACGCTGCCGCACTGATTTTCAATGGTGAAGCCAAAGCTAAATCGGAAGAATCAGTAATCACTGTTGTAATACTACCCGCAGCACCTCGTGCCGGTTGCAGCAGGAAACTATCACCAACTGCAAGCGTTGCAGGAGACGTTGATGGACTCAAATGTAAGCCATAATCAGCTAATGTTTTTGCCGGTGTCATACTCGTCAGATTGGTGGCGGCACCACTACTGGCATCGATCATATAGACATCATACGATGCGCCGTTATTCACAACCTTAAAATCATTCGGCGGAACCTTACTTCCCTGTCCGGCAATAACGCTCATCGTCACACTGCCTGTTCCGGTATTCGTGCTACTAGGTAATCCAGCGCTGGCGGCCACATTGAATAAATTACCACCAATGGTGTTATTCAGTGTCATCCCTAATTTATTCTGCGAGTTCATAGCATCTGAAAATGACAGCGCTAATTGCCCAACCTCACGTTGAGTCTCAGTAATGGTATCTCTTGCAGAAAAATATCCGCCCAACGTTCCACCCAGAGTCTTATTATTCAGGGTAAATGTTGCTGATCCCTGCGATACTTGGATACCAGTATTTTTAGGATCTGGATTACCCGGTATTGATTTAAGCTGCGCATACCCGCCAGCAAGAACTAACGATTCACCGGTATTGAGATTGACTAAAGTTGTGCCATTACTCTGACTGACCGTTCGTATGTCCATTTTTTCGGATAATTGCTTAATCAGTTGATCTCTCTGATCTAATAAATTTTCACGGGTACCATCATCACTAGTACCTGCAGTTTTCACTATTTTATCATTCAAATCTGAAATGGCTTTTAGAGTAGAGTTCACACTACTCAGATCTGTCGAAATCTTACCGTTGATATCATCATTTTGCTGGGTAAGTTGTGTTGATACACTTTGAAAACGATCTGTAATTATGGAGATCTGCCCCATCAATCCCTGTCGTGCTGACGTTGTATTCGGGCTGGTATTTGCTGCCTGCATTGCAGTAAAAAAACTATCAATACTATCTGATAGACTGGTAGCACTATTGCTCAGATATTTATCCAACTGAGATAGTTCAGTATATGTTGTATTAACTTGGTTATACGTTGCGGTATCACGCCAAACTTCACTTTGTGCATAAGTATCGATCAAACGGCGAGTATAACTGTTGCCAACACCCAGTGTATTTTCATTTGAATACACCAGCGTATTCTGGCGAGAATAACCCTCTGTACTGACATTCGATATATTGCTACTCGTTGTTGCCAGCATTTTTTGCTGCGCCAGCAAACCTGAAGTGCCAATGTTCAGTAAATCAGAGGCCATTTTTTATCTCCTAAATTTCTGTCGTTGCAGAGACAGAGCGCAACGCATCACTGCGTAATACTTGTTTCAGTTTCTGTGCATAATTCGGATCTGTCGCATATCCCGCAGCCTGAAGCTCATCAAAATAAGCATCTGGATCATGTGCAACAGCTCTCGCCTGCTGATAACGATCTGACGATGTAATCAGGTTAGCGTAATCCTGCATGCTCTGAACCACCGAAGTGTATGAGCGAAAAGAAGAACGCTGCATAACCGGTTTACCCTGCTGATATTCCAGACTATTCGCTGATGCCTGCTGACCTTGCCAGCGTCCACTGGCTTTCACACCAAATAAGTTATTACTGGAAGAACCATTGCTGTTCGACATCATATGCTTACCCCAACCCGTCTCCAGTGCCGCTTGTGCAATTAATGCGACCGGGGATAACCCCATTTTGCTAGCTACCATTTTCGCGGCTGGAAGTAATTGCCGGACAAAGCGTTGTTGCTGCTCAGTTCCGAGATCATCACTCGCCATATTATTGTTTACTGGCAATTTTTGTGCCTGAATTTGCGAAACAAAGCGCTCTGCTGCCAAGACACCAGACGGAATACCGGAGGTAGTCTGAGCAGAACTGTCTGCAACTGGCTGCCAGTGAGCGAAACGCTGCATTACAGGTAAATTAGCATTTGGCATATTTAAAGTATGACTCGTAGCATCAGTGCTTGCCACAGATTGTTTTTTAACCGGAGACAACTGGTTCACGATCAGTTCAGCCAACGAGCCTTTTCCGCCGGAGGCAACATTTGCCGCTAACTGATCGTCCATCATGCCTTGATAAAACTGAGTGTCGCGACTGTTAAATGGGCTGTCTTCATCCTGCAATGCACTGTTTGCTTCGCGCATACTCTTCATCCACATTTGCGTAAATATGGCTTCAAATTGGCGAGCTGCCGCTTGCAAGGCTTGTTGTTGGCCTTCGGTAGAAGAGGTTGATGTATCACCCTCTTTCTTAATACCCATCTGACGTAACTGATCCAGATTGCGGATATCACCGGCTAGCCCCTGACTCATTAACTTATCCATCTGATCACCTCTACTACAGGATCACCAGCTCACCCTGAATAGCGCCCGCTTGTTGCAACGCCTCCAGTATGGCCATCAGATCGCCGGGAGCTACCCCAACCATGTTGACTGCTTTCACTAATTCATCGAGTGAATTACCCGCATCTAACTTAAACATTCGGCTATTTTGCTGTTGCACCGTAATAGATGAATTCGGTGTAACAACGGTCTGCCCATTTGAGAAAGCGCCGGGCTGAGATACGTTAGGATCTTCTTTAATCGTAACCGTTAACCCACCGTGCGTAATTGCCGCAGGTTTCAGCTTAACCTGACTACCAATGACGATGGTACCAGTGCGTGAGTTAACGATAATTTTTGCCGCTTCATCCGCAGGGTCAACTTCAAGATTTTCCAATGTCGCCAGATACGCGACTCGCTGGCCAGGATCTCGGGGTGCATAGACCTGTACTGACGTGGCATCAATCGGCTGCGCAGTATTCTGACCCACCAGACCATTCACTACATCAGCCAAACGCTTCGCGGATGTAAAGTCAGGACGACGTAAATCAAACGTAATCGTATCGCCTTGCGCAAAAGAACTCGGCACTTCACGCTCAACCGTAGCGCCATTGGGTATACGACCAACCGTTGGGGTATTGATCACAACTTTGGAACCATCGGCCCCTTCAGCCCCTAAACCACCGACCACCAGACTGCCTTGTGCTAATGCATAAACTTGTCCATCGACCCCTTTGAGGAAAGTCTGAATCAACGTACCACCGCGTAAACTCTTGGCTTCACCTATCGCAGACACGGTGACATCAATCGTCTGTCCGGGTTTCGAAAAGGCAGGTAAATCGGCGTGTACCGCTACTGGCGCCACATCTTTGATTTTTGGTTTAACGCTATCGGGTACTTTAATGCCGAAATTGTTCAGCATCGTTCTGAAAGTTTGTTCCGTGAACGCATTACTTTTTTCGCCCGTTCCCGGTAATCCAACCACCAAACCATAACCAATCAGCTGATTCTTCCGTACACCTTGTACCGTAGCAATATCCTTGATCCGCGCAGCCTGAGCCGGCACGACCAAGCTAAAAAGAATTACGGTCAATAGCGTTTTCAGTGTGATGTTCATATCCAGCTCCTAGAAGGGACTATATGGCCCGTTAAAGAACTTAGATAACCATCCACGCTCTTGTGTATTCGCAAAATCACCGGTACCGCTATATTGAATCCGGGCATTAGCAACACGTTGAGATGAAACAGTGTTATCAGCATTCACATCTTCGGAACGGACAAGGCCGGTAATACGAATGTATTCATTACCTTCATTGAGCATCAGCCATTTTTCGCCACGAACCGACAGATTACCGTTGGGTAATACACGAACGACGCTAACAGAAATATTACCTCGCAGACTGTTGCTTTGACCTGCTTTAGCCTGACCTTTAAAACTGTTATTCGTGCCCATACTGGCCGAGGTATCATAACCATTGAGCGTAACCGTATCACCACCGAGTTTGAGTGCATCAATACCTAAACTCGAATCTTTAGATTGCTGATTCGATGCCCCTTTACTGGCAGACGTTGATTCCGATAATTCAACCGTAATGATGTCGCCAATCCGATGTGCTTTGATATCAGAATAAATACTGTTCACAGCTCCCTGATTAAAAATCGAGCCATTTGGCGTCATATTTGCCTGATAGTCTTCCGGCTCAACCGGTGAAAAGTCAGGATCATTCGGCTTAGGGCTATTGGGCAGCGAAGTACAAGCAGCCAGAGAACAGAGACAAGCCAATATCAATGCACGGTTACGCATAACCACCTCTTACAACTGTTGGGTGACATTCGACAACATTTGATCCACGCTGGAAATGACCTTAGAGTTCATTTCATAAACGCGCTGAGCCTGGATCAAATTAACTAATTCTTCGGTCGCATTAACGTTAGAGGCTTCCAGCATCCCTTGCTTGATCGTGCCCATGCCATCCGTACCGGCAATCCCCTGAATGGGATCGCCACTGCCTTGCGTGGCCAGATAGAGGTTTTCGCCTATCGGCTGTAAACCGACCGGGTTGGCAAAATCAGTCACCGTCAATTGTCCGACAGTTTGTGATGCAGTTTGACCAGTCACCTGAACGGAAACCTGACCATCAGAGCCGATGGTGATACTTTGTGTACCTGCCGGCATCTGAATTTCAGGCTGAACGGTATAACCTTCCCCAGTGGTAACCAGCGTGCCTTCCGAATTCAGCGTAAACTGACCATTACGGGTATAGCCGGTTGTACCATCGGGTAACTGCACTTCAAAGAAACCACGACCATTAATCATGACATCCAATGAGTTGTCTGTTGTTTGCACACTGCCCTGAGTAAAGGTTTTCTGGGTTGCCACAACCTTAGCCCCTGCACCAATCATCAGACCGGAGGGCAAAGTTGAATTAGCTGACGATTGACCGCCAGGCTGATTAACATTCTGATATAACAAGTCTTCAAAAATAGCGCGGCCTTTTTTATAACCAACTGTTGAGGCGTTCGCTAAGTTATTAGAAATTTGCGATATATTCGTTTGCTGAGCATCCAGCCCGGTCTTGCTGATCCAAAGTGCAGGAATCATGATTTACTCCTTAATGCTTATCCGAGCTTCATTAATTGGTTCTGGCTTTCATCATTTTTTTCAGCCGTAGACATCATCTTGATCTGAGTATCAAACTGGCGTTGCAACTTGATTAAGTTAGTCAATTCTTCAACCACATTGACGTTACTATTCTCTAAAGCACCGCTTGCCAGACGAACATTTGCCGAGACCGCTTCTGTCTTGCCATCAACGCGACGAAACAAACCGTCTTCGCCTTTCGTCATCTCTTTATTAACCGGATTAACCAGTTTGAGTTGCTGTAGATTTTCTACTGCAGCAGGCTCAGCCCCCTGCAGTCGGGCATTGATGGTGCCATCTTCTGTGATCTGAATTTTTTCCAGCGGCATCGGTAACGTGATCGGCTGCCCGGTGCTATCCAACACATTAAGACCTGTTGATGTTTGCAGCACACCTAATGGTGACACTTGCAAACTACCGTTACGGGTATAGGCTTCTTTCCCGTCTTTATCCTGGACTGTCAACCAGCCGTCGCCCTGAACAGCCACGTCAAGTTCACGGCCTGTCGTTTGTAAGCTGCCCTGTTGAAAATTTTGCCCTGGTCGTTCCGCCATAGAAAAAACGCGACTTGGCAAACCATCACCATAAGCTTGCATGGCGCGGGCTTCTTCAAAATCGGCTTTAAAACCCAAGGTATTGGCATTCGCCAGATTATTACTGCGAACAGCAAGGCTATTAAGGTTTTCTTTGGCGCCTGACATGGCGATGTAAAGCAGCTTATCCATGATGTCTCCGTCAAATCGCTGACTTAATCATCATTAAGCAATTTAGATACCAATATGTAAAAAATAGAAAATATTGATGTGAAAGCAGGTAGGATAAAAACAGAAAAAACCACTGCCAGATAACACTAACAGTGGTTTTTTAATTTAACTAGCGGATTTGTAGGATATTATCTTGTAACTGGCTACTAACTTCCAATGCACGGGAGTTAGCTTGATAGTTACGTTGGGCTGCAATTAGATTAACCAATTCAGCAGAAAGATCGGTATTTGATGATTCCAATGCTGATGAATTAATACTGCCGTATGTACCGGTATTTGGTACTCCTGGCGTTGCGGAACCAGAATCCTGCGACTCTTTCCAAGAAGTATCACCGATTTGTGTCATCCCCTGCGGATTAGAAAACTTAGCTAATGCCACCATACCTAATTTTGTAGTAGCACCATTACTATACGTTGCAGCAACTACACCATCATTCCCAATCGATACGTTAGTTAATTGGCCAACGGTCGCACCATCCTGTGCCATTGAGGTAACCTGGAATGATGAGGCATATTGCGTGACTGGCTTAAAAGCCAAATTGATAGTTTGAGCGCTATCTGAACCATTAGAAAACATAAACAATGGATCGGTAGTTGCGCTGGTTGGCGAAAGATTAGTTAAAGTACCTGTAGTCGTAAAATTCAAAACAGTAGGTTTCGGTACTGTTACGGTAGTTGGTGGCGTTGTTGCAGTACTCGCTGGAGTAGAAATTGCAGATTTACCATCTACATATAAATAAACATTCCATGTACTTGCAGCTTGTGGGTCAGTAGCAGCAGGCGTTGTAGTCGTCTTAGCGTAATACTGCGTCAGTGTATGTGATTGCCCTAAAGAATCGTAAATAACAGCGGAGGTAGAAGCTGTGTAGGTAGACGAATCGGCAGGGTTAAATGGCGAAGAAATAATGCTTGCTGACGAAGGCAGATTTAAACCAGCCGTTACTGTCGTGGTTGATTTCGGCTGCCCCGCTACTGTTGGAATTTGTAATGCAGTGGTTGAATCCAAACTCACCGCTTTTGGCGTACCATCGCTATTGACTTGATATACTTGAAGATAATCGCCATTTGCATTAGTAACATAACCAGCATCATTGACCTGCATCGCACCAGCACGTGTATAAGTTCGTTCCAGACTGGTTGATGAAGGCGACATGACAAAGAAACCATCGCCTTTAATCGCTAAATCTAACGAGTTGCTTGTTGACTGTAATGCCCCTTGCGCAAATTGTTGAGAAACAGCGGCAGTATTAACCCCGCTACCAACTTGTGTTTTGGTGTTAGCAAATACAGAATTTGAAAACACATCTTCAAATTCCGCACGGGATTTCTTAAAACCGATACTGCTGGCATTGGCGATATTGTTACCAGTGACATCCAAATCTTTTTGTGCAGCATTCAGGCCGCTAAGAGAAATATTAAAAGACATAATCAGCTCCTTCCAAATTCAAATTTTAACTACTTTGATATTTCAAGAAGCTGACCCAATTGATATGAGCCCAGCCCTTGCAATGCCACCGTGGTGGGTGTTGTTGTGTTGCCCAAGGTGACACTTTCCACCTGACCATACAGCTGCGCAGTAAGATCTTGACTCACACCATTTACTAAACCATTTGCTTTAACTGTGTAATTTCCAGAGGCAACCACTGTGCCATTACTATCTTTGCCATCCCAACTAAAGGGAATGTCTCCGGCAACACTGCCCGTGCTGCTGTATTGACGAATAACTTCACCCGCTGAGTTAACTACCAACAGATTGAGATCGGTCACACCTTCCGTTCCGGTCGGGACTACACCAGATAAGGTATTGCCTGAAGTTACATAACTGCTACTAGAGTTCACCAGTGCAGTCTGACCAACCAGACTAGAGGCCATCAAAGCCTGACTTGAAGTCATTGAACTACTCATAGTATTAAGTGTGGTATTCAATGAAGTGATGCCTGATAACGATGAAATTTGCGCCATTTGCGACACCATCTCGACGTTATCTACCGGCTTTGTCGGATCCTGATACGATAATTGGGTCGTGAGTAACTTCATAAAGTCAGCTTGCGATAAAGAATCTGACCCTGTTTTTTTACTGTTACTGGCAGATGATGTGCTGCTCGTCTTGCTACTGGTTGTTAAGCCAATATCACTGTATATCGACATGGCGTCCTCTCTTAACCTTTACCTAAGCGTAATGTTTGAGTAAGCATATTCTTTGCCGTATCTGCAACCTGCACGTTAGTTTGGTAAGATCGTGAGGCACTGATCATGTCTGCCATCTCTTCTATCGGGTTGACATTCGGCTTGTAGATATAGCCATCCTTATCTGCCATCGGGTGTGACGGGTTGTATTCCTGTACTAGTGGTACCTGACTTTCGACAATGCCCTTTACCTCAACACCCTGCGGCGCCGAACCATCACCTAATGCATCTTGTAGCTGAGCGGCAAAAACTGGCCGTCTGGCGCGGTAAGTCTGTTCCGCACTCGAGCTGACGCTCTCAGCATTAGCAAGGTTACTGGCGGTCGTATTCAACCGCACAGACTGTGCATTCATTGCGGATGCAGAAACATCAAAAATCTGAAACAGACTCATGCCTGATCTCCTTTGATTGCTTTCAACAATCCATTAATTTTGCCGTTCAGGAACTCCAGCGAAGTTTGATACTCCAGACTGTTCTGCATAAAAGCACTACGTTCCTGATTTATATCTACAGTATTACCATCGCCAGTATCCGCCTGCATCGGGTTACGATACATCACACTGGTATTGAGCGAACTACCGCCAGCTATATGCAATTCACTAGTCCGGGACAGATTAACTGATGCACTCTGCCCGCTCTGAGCTTGCCCCAATAACGCTGAAAAATCGACATCGCGTGACTTGTAGCCTGGGGTATCAGCATTGGCAATATTCTCTGCTAATATCTCTGCCCGCTGCGATCTTGCGCCAAGCGTGTATTGATGGATACCGAATGCTTTATCGAATGATATGGCCATGGCACACCTCCTGCCGTATTAAGCAGCAAAAGATGTGCCAAAGAGAGAAGGGATTATTTGAGTTTGTAGATAATACCGGGGTTACAGCGAACCATCTCGAAGCGATCGGTCAAACCACTCAGTGACTCCGATGCACCTAACAGCAGATAACCACCTAGATTCAATGAGTTAGCAAATTGATTCAGGATTTTTGATTTAATTTCAGGAGAAAAATAAATCAAAACATTACGGCAAAAAATAAGATCAAACTTACCCAACGGTGCATAGCTATCGAGTAAATTAAAATGACGGAAAGTAACCAGTTTTTTGACACGATCAGAGATTTTCATTCTTGACGCATCACTGCACGGCTCAAAAAATTGACGTTTACGTTCGGTCGACAAGCCACGAGCTAAAGCGAGGTTATCATAGATACCCTCTTTACACTGATTCAGCATCGACAACGAAATATCCGTTGCTATCACCTGCACACCACCAGATAAGGTGCCCGGTTTTTTATACTGATGTTCAAGAGCAGTCATCGCTATTGAATAAGGCTCTTGGCCTGACGAACTGGCTGCTGACCATATTTTTATCGTCTTTGCATTTTTACCTAATTCAGGGAAAAGCTTATCCGTCAGTAATTGAAATGGATAAATATCGCGAAACCATAACGTTTCGTTGGTAGTCATTGCATCAATGACTACCATTTTCAACTCGCGCTCCCGCACATTCATTGCCTTCGTGATCAATTCTTCCAGAGAAGAAAAACCATACGCAGCCATTAAGGGAGACAGACGACTTTTTACCAGATACTGCTTATTAGGGCCCAGGACGATACCGACCTGAGCCTCCAAAAAGGCACTGAACTGTTTGTATAGATCTTCGGACAGTGTCTTCATGTAAACTTCTTCAATTTATAATCCACTACATGGCATCCTGAACAGCCTTTGCCAGCTCATCAGGATGGAATTTGGCGATAAAATTATCCGCCCCCACTTTCTGAACCATCGCGTGGTTAAAGACACCACTTAATGAGGTGTGCAGTATAACATGTAAGCCTTTCAATTCAGGATTAGATCTGATTTCAGCGGTCAATGTATAACCATCCATTTCCGGCATTTCAATATCTGAAATCACCACTCGGATCTGATCGGTAATGGGCCCTTTCTTTGCCATGTCTTTCAGCATGTTAAGCGCATCTTTACCGTCTTTAGCCATAATACACTCAACGCCAATCGCATTCAGTGCCTTCTGCACTTGTTTACGCGCAACTGAGGAATCGTCTGCCACCATAACTAAAGAACCACGCGTATGGTGCTCTTCACTGGAAGCAACCACGTCGGCACTAACATCGGTATTGACTGGCGAAATCTCATCCAGAATTTTTTCGACATCCAGAATTTCAATCAGTTCGCCATCAATTTCAGTTACGGCCGTCATATAGTTATAACGCCCCGCACCTTTGGGTGGCGGTAAAATAGACTCCCAGTTCATGTTGATAATGCGCTCAACATTTCCAACCAGAAAGCCCTGCACAGAGCAATTGTATTCAGCGATGATGATAAATGCCTGGCTCAAATCCTGTACCGGTCTACCACCAGTCGCCATACTCAGGTCGATGACCGAAATAGTTTGTCCACGGATATGAGCAACACCACGCACGAACGGATGCAGTTTAGGCATCGCCGTTAAACGCGGGCACTGCAACACTTCGCGAACTTTAAAGACGTTGATGCCAAATCGCTGACGTCCATTCAGTCTGAAAAGCAATAATTCCAATCGGTTTTGACCCACCAATTGGGTGAGTTGGTTTACTGAATCCAAAATACTTGCCATATTGCTCTCCACTCACCATTTATTGGCACTTAGCATGCATGTACATCACAAGCTGTCTATATTCAGACAGTGTACATAGACTATAGCAATCGATCAGCAAACTATCTGAAAGTATTGCTTAATACCTTTATGATGCCATTTTGATGTATCGGCAAGAAGATAAAAATGATTAGACTGATTAAATTGATATATCTCGCATTACTGCTGCCAGTTATCGCATGTGCGGGTGAAACTGAAACTGATATTCAACAGCAAGTCAGCGACTATGTTTTAAGCCAGATACAAACAGAACCATCGGATAAAGTAGATGTTATCGCGAATGCTGTCGATCAACGGCTTAATTTATCAGCCTGTCAGCAACCGCTGGTGCTTAATATCACCGGAACCGGAGAAATCCGCCGAAACACAACAGTAGATGTCACTTGCCCTGATACTCCCGGATGGCATCTTTTTGTACCCGTAAAAGTTCGGATCCAAAAACCAGTTGTAGCCGCAGCAACGCCTATTTCTAAAGGAACCGTACTTTCTGCCGATAATCTGACTATCGCCTATATTGATAGCTTTATGCTGAATGGTGATATGACCACAGACATGTCATTATTAATTGGTGCGCGTAGTAAGCGAGATATACGCACGAATCAGCCGGTTCGGCAAAACCAGATCTGTGTCGTGTGCCGTGACGATATGGTTGAAATCATCGCCGAGAAAGGTGGGATGCAAATCAAAACCAATGGTCGGGCTTTGCAAGATGGCGCACTCAATGACATGATCCGAGTGCAAAACATACGCTCACAACGTATTATTTCTGCTGTTGTCAGTGCAGTAGGTCAGGTAAAAGTAGAAATGTAATTTTTTCACTTTCAGACCTAAAGTTTCTCACTTTATGGCCGATGTACAGATACACGGATTCAATTACGGGTAATAAAAAATGGCTATCAACAATATCAACGGCGCACTAAACGGTTTGAGTAACAAAACCAGCAGTGCCAAAACCAGTAAACAAGATGCCACCAGCGAATCCAGCAGCTCATCTGTCGGTAAAGGTACTGTTGCCCAAGACACAGTAAAACTGACTGATCAGGCGATGTCACTGAGCCGGTTGCAACAGAAAATTTCTGATGCGCCAATCACTGATGACAGCAAAGTAGCTACTATCAAAGCAGCGATCGAACGCGGTGACTACAAAATCAATGCTGACCGTGTTGCCAATAAAATGCTGGCGCAGGAAAGTGCCTTGTTTGGTGATAACGAATGATTGATCAGGCATTGTTGCAGCAACAGCAAAAGCGATTAACAGCACTGCAAGAAGTGCTGGAGCTGGAATTTGCCGCGCTGAAACAACGTCAAGTCATTGAGTTAGCTGAACTTGCTAATAAAAAAACCGTATTATTGACACAACTTACCGCATTAGATGAACAAGCTCGTCAAAGTGCATCGGCTGATGAATATCAAAGCTGGCGTGAAAACCTTCATGCTCTGCTACGTAGCTGTCGTGAAAAAAATGAAGTTAATGGCAAATTAATCGAAATGAATCTGATTGCCAGTCGTAAGCTAAGTACCATACTCGCTCAAGCTCGTGATCGTGACTCAATGACCTATAACGATCATGGTCTGACACAACCTCGCTCATCAATGCCACTTGGCATTAAAGCCTGATTATTCTCATCTATTTTCTACCGATTTTTGCTCACTTCATCTCTGACCTATTTTTTATCTCTGATTTTCTCTATCGCGAAAATAAAAACGCACCGCCGAAGCAGTGCGTTTAGCATATCGGTCAGTGAGTTATGCTTTCGCTAACAAAATATTCAGCATACGACGCAATGGCTCTGCCGCGCCCCACAACAGCTGATCGCCGACAGAAAAAGCTGACAGGAAGTCCTGACCCATGTTCATCTTACGCAGACGACCTACAGGCACATTCAATGTACCGGTTACAGCGGCTGGAGTCAGTTCTTTGACTGTAATAGCACGATCATTCTCGATCACGCGAACCCAATCGTTATGTGCAGCCAGCATCTGATGAATATCTGTCAGTGGCACATCTTTTTTCAGCTTAATAGTGAAAGACTGACTATGACAACGCAATGCACCGATTCGTACACAGTTACCATCCACCGGAATACCTGCGGTTGGCAAACCAAGGATCTTGTTGGTTTCCGCCATACCTTTCCATTCTTCTTTGCTCTGACCATTTGCTAACGGCACATCAATCCATGGGATCAAGCTACCCGCCAGCGGAGCACCAAATTGTGACGTAGGGAATTCGTCAGCACGCATGGCTGCCGTTACTTTGCGTTCAATATCCAGAATTGCAGAAGCTGGATCAGCCAGTTCAGTGGCAACGACATCACGCAATGAACCCATCTGTTGTAACAGCTCGCGCATATGACGAGCACCAGCACCAGAAGCCGCCTGATAGGTAGAAGAAGAAATCCACTCCACCAGATTGTTGGCAAACAAGCCACCTAAGCCCATCAGCATCAAACTGACAGTACAGTTACCACCAACATAGGTGTTAATACCTTTGTTCAGTGCGTTCTCAATAACATGGCCGTTCACCGGGTCCAGAATGATAATTGCATTATCTTCCATGCGCAGTGTAGAGGCTGCATCGATCCAGTAACCTTTCCAGCCAGAAGCCATCAGTTTTGGATACACTTCTTTCGTGTAATCACCACCCTGACAGGTAATGATGATGTCCATCGCTTTCAGTGCATCAATATTGAAGGCATCTTCCAACGCGCCAGCAGGTTTAGCAGTAAATTTCGGTGCTTCCTGACCAGCTTGAGAGGTGGTAAAAAATACGGGATCAATTTTACTGAAGTCGTTTTCTTCAATCATCCGGCTCATCAGAACCGATCCCACCATACCGCGCCAACCAATTAGTCCTACTTTTTTCATTTCCATTCCTGCTTGGATTACTGATCAAAACATATCGCTTCACAATACGGATGCAGCGTTTTGCTGCAAGTATTTTTATCAAAATTTTTGCATGAAATAGTCAAACAATCACGAAGTCGCAGGAAGAGTGACATAAGCAAGTTCACAGCATATGATCAGCGGCTATGCTTTAACAATTTATCAACACTCGGAACCCGCATATGCAAACCTTCATCCCAGGTAAAGATGCCGCACTGGAAGATTCAATCTCCCGCTTCCAGAACAAATTACAAGCTCTCGGCTTTAATATTGAAGAAGCATCATGGCTTAATCCCGTACCTAACGTCTGGTCTGTTCATATTCGGGATAAAGACTGCCCGCTTTGTTTTACCAATGGCAAAGGGGCAACCCAAAAAGCGGCACTAGCTTCGGCGTTAGGTGAATATTTTGAGCGTCTTTCCACTAACTATTTTTTTGCCGACTTCTTTCTAGGCGATGAGATCGCTAACGCTCCATTTGTACATTACCCAAATGAAAAATGGTTTCCGGTACCTGAAGACGGCTCATTCCCTGCGGGTATGCTAGATGAGTTTACTCTCGCCTATTACAATCCGGAGCAAGAGCTCACTGCCGACATGCTGATCGATCTCCAATCCGGTAATGACGAACGTGGCATCTGTGCCCTGCCATTTGTACGTCAGGACAATCAGCAGACGGTCTATATTCCAATGAACATCGTTGCCAACCTGTATGTATCTAACGGGATGAGTGCTGGTAACACCATGATGGAAGCCAGAACACAGGCATTATCGGAAGTGTTCGAACGTTATGTAAAAAATAAAATCATTCGTGAAGCGATCAGCCTGCCTGCTATTCCGACAAACGTCATTGATCGTTTCCCCACTATCAAAGAAGCGATCAGTACGCTGGAACAGGAAGGGTTCCCTATTCTCTGTTATGACGCATCATTAGGCGGTCAATTCCCCGTGATCTGCGTTATTTTGTTTAATCCACAAAATAGCACCTGTTTTGCTTCCTTCGGCGCGCATCCGCAATTTGAAGTTGCCTTTGAACGTACTGTGACAGAGCTGTTGCAAGGTCGTGGATTGAAAGATCTGGATGTGTTTGCACCACCATCTTTCAATAACGACGATGTGGCTGATCAGCATAATCTGGAAACACATTTTATCGATTCATCCGGATTAATCAGCTGGGATCTGTTCAAAGACGAAGCTGACTATGAATTTGTGGATTGGGATTTTTCCGGCACTACAGAAAAAGAATTCAATGGGCTGTTGGCCATTTTTGATGCCTTAAAACAACCGGTTTATATCACAGACTATGAGCATCTAGGTGTGTATGCATGCCGCATCCTAGTACCAGGCATGTCCGATATTTACCCGGTAGAAGACTTACTGTACGCCAACAACACCATGGGTAGCCACCTGCGAGATACCATCCTCAGCCTGCCCGGTAGTGAATGGGAACAAGAACAATACCTCGCACTGTTTGATCAGTTAGATGAAGAAGGTTTTGATGATCAGACTCGTGTACGCGAATTACTGGGTATTGCTGCTGACAAAGGCACCGCCTGGCATACACTCCGTATCGGGGAACTAAAATGCCTACTGGCACTGGCTGCCGGTGAATTAGAGTTGGCACAGGAATGGTCTGGCTGGACATTAGACTTTAACAGTTCTGTTTTTTCTGCTGAACGGGCGCTGTTTTTCCGCTGTCTGAATACCAGCCTGGAGTTGTTCCTCGACGAAGAACGAGATCCGGAGCAGTATTTAACTACTTTCAATCGCATGTTCGGTGACGATATTGTCCGCCAGACATGGGCTCATATTCAAAGCAATGAACGCTTCTTTGGAATGCAAGTTGCTGATTCTACGTTGCAAACTTTCAAGAGCCATCAAAAGCTGCTTCAGGCTTATGCCAAACTGCAGAAAGCCAAACAAGCATTTCATGAACAACGTTAAACAATAAATAAACATATGATTTTATTTATTTAATTAATCTAAATAAGGCCCGGCAACACCGGGTCTTATTCTTTGCACCAAGTAATAGCGATCTCCTGAGCATCTGCAAGTTGCGCAAATAGCGTCCAGCTTTTCCCGAATTAAATGTAATAAAATTACATGATGACTGGCGAGATTTGATCTGGAGCAATTT
>ERZ650302.110-NODE-110-length-38504-cov-9.650056_pt1 | contig 38504 bp, 33 predicted proteins | sample MGYA00376238_ERZ650302 | MGnify/ENA primary metagenome ERZ650302 (study PRJEB26733, sample SAMN07839298) | wastewater metagenome | biome: urban; feature: wastewater treatment plant; material: waste water | place: USA: North Carolina | collected 2016-04-28 ... | reverse complement strand
ACAAAAGCAGCGCTATTTACCGAAGCTAATTTCAGGTGAATACGTCGGTGCACTCGCAATGTCTGAACCAAATGCAGGCTCAGACGTGGTCAGCATGAAACTGAAAGCTGAAGATAAAGGCGATCATTAGTTGCTTAACGGCGCAAAAATGTGGATCACCAATGGTGGTGATGCCGATGTTTTGGTGGTGTATGCCAAAACTGATTTACAGGCAGGTGCCAAAGGCATGACGGCTTTCTTGATTGAAAAAACCATGGCAGGTTTTAGCCACGGCAGCCATTTAGACAAACTCGGAATGCGCGGCTCGAATACCTATCCACTTTTCTTTGACAACGTCGAAGTTCCAAAAGAAAACGTTTTGGGCGGTGTGGGCAATGGTACAAAAGTGCTGATGAGTGGACTGGACTATGAACGTGCGGTTTTAAGTGCAGGACCGCTCGGCATTATGGATGCCTGCATGGACACCGTGATTCCTTATATTCATGAGCGTAAACAGTTTGGTCAGGCATTGGGTGAATTCCAACTTATGCAAGGCAAAATTGCCGATATGTATTCGACTTGGTTGGCATGTAAGGCGTTGGTTTATGCAGTGGGCGCAGAATGTGACAAAGCTGAACACAGCCGCAGTCTGCGTAAAGATGCAGCCAGTGCCATTTTATACGCTGCCGAAAAAGCCACGTGGATGGCCGGTGAAACCATTCAAACCTTAGGTGGCAATGGCTATATCAATGAGTTTCCTGCAGGACGTTTATGGCGTGATGCCAAACTCTATGAAATTGGTGCGGGTACTTCAGAAATTCGCCGTATGTTGATTGGACGTGAACTGTTTAACGAAACTGCCTAAAAATAAATCACAAAAATAGACAAGGAGGTTGGCATGAATCAATTACAGAGCAAAATTAATATTCGCAGCGATGAGTTTAAAAACAACCAAGCTGCGATGCAAAGCCTAGTCGATGACCTCAGAGAAAAAGTCCAAAAAATTGCTTTGGGTGGCGGCGAAACTGCACGCCAGAAACATTTAGACCGTGGCAAATTACTGCCGCGTGAACGGATTGACCACCTGATTGATCTAGGTACTGCATTTATTGAAATTGGTCAGTTGGCCGCTTATCAGGTTTATCAGGATGATGTCCCTGCTGCAGGCGTGGTAGCAGGCGTGGGTCAGGTCAATGGCGTGACCTGCATAATCATTGCTAACGATGCCACAGTCAAAGGCGGTACTTATTATCCGCTGACGGTAAAAAAGCATTTACGCGCACAGGAAATTGCCGAGCAGAATCACCTGACGTGTATTTATCTGGTCGATTCAGGCGGTGCATATTTGCCGCTGCAAGATGAAGTCTTTCCAGACCGTGATCATTTCGGACGCATTTTCTACAACCAAGCCCGCATGTCGAGCATGGGTATTGCCCAAATTGCCGTTGTGATGGGAAGTTGTACCGCAGGCGGTGCTTATGTCCCTGCCATGTCAGATGAAACCATTATTGTGCGTAATCAAGGGACTATTTTCTTGGGCGGCCCACCATTGGTTAAAGCCGCAACAGGCGAAGTGGTCAGCAGTGAAGACTTGGGGGGTGGCGATGTGCACACTCGCCTTTCAGGTGTGGCCGATCATTTGGCAGAAAATGATGAACATGCTTTGGCAATTGCCCGCAACATCGTCGCCAATTTAAATAAAAAACCAAATCCACAGCCAGAAAATGTCGAAGCGCCGTTATTTGATGCCTCTGAATTGTATGGCATTGTTCCAACAGATGCACGTAAACCATTTGATGTGCGTGAAGTGATTGCCCGCATTATCGATGGTTCACGTTTTGACGAATTTAAAGCACGCTTTGGCACCACATTAATTACAGGTTTTGCCAAACTATATGGTATGCCTATCGGGATTATTGCCAACAATGGGATTCTGTTTTCCGAATCGGCACAAAAAGGTGCACACTTTATTGAACTGTGCACCCAACGCAACATTCCCCTGTTATTTATTCAAAACATTACAGGCTTTATGGTTGGACGCCAATATGAAAATGAAGGCATTGCTAAAAATGGTGCCAAACTGGTGATGGCGGTTGCCACTGCTAATGTGCCTAAACTAACTTTGGTGATTGGCGGTTCTTTTGGTGCAGGTAACTACGGGATGTGTGGTCGTGCTTATTCACCACGCTTTATGTGGACATGGCCAAACTCACGTATTTCGGTAATGGGTGGCGAACAAGCATCGAGCGTACTCTCCACCTTAAAACGTGATCAGTTAGAAGCCAAAGGCGGCAGCTGGTCTGCAGAAGAAGAAGATCAATTCAAACAGCCGATTCGTGAACAATACGAGCGTCAGGGTCATCCATATTATGCTTCAGCACGTTTATGGGATGATGGTGTGATTGACCCAGCACAGTCACGTGAAGTCCTGGCATTAAGTTTAGCCGCTGCCCTCAATGCACCTATTCAACCGACCAAATTTGGCGTGTTCCGCATGTAAGAGGTGACAAAATGGATTATCAATTTTTACAACTCGAACAGCATAACCAAGTGGCTAGGGTTTGGATTAATCGTGCAGAATTGCATAACGCTTTCAATACGCAGGTGATTGAAGAATTACACGCCTGCTTTCAAGCCCTCAATACCCGCGATGATATTCGAGTGGTGATTTTGGCAGGACGCGGCAAAAGTTTCTCTGCAGGCGCAGATTTAAACTGGATGAAACAAGCAGGTCAGGCATCACAGGCAGACAATGAAGCTGATGCCTTGAAACTGGCGAAAATGCTGCAAAGTTTAGCGACTTTAAAGCAACCAACCATTGCCCGTGTACATGGCATTGCTTTTGGTGGCGGTATGGGTTTGGCCTCTGCCTGTGATATTTGCGTTGCTAGCACCGATGCCAAATTTGCGACTTCTGAAGTACGTTTAGGACTAGCCCCTTCTACTATTAGCCCTTATGTCATTCGTGCAATTGGCGCACGTCAGGCATCTCGTTACTTTTTAACCGCAGAACGTATTTCTGCAGAACAAGCACAGCACATTGGCTTGGCACATGAAGTCACTTCAGCCGAAGACTTAGACAACAAAATTGATGAAATTGTGCAAGCCTTATTGCTTGGTGGCCCAGAAGCGCAACATGCTTCTAATCAACTGATTCAGATGGTCAATCATCAAGTTTTAACTGAAGATTTACTCCAACAAACTGCACAGCATATTGCACATGTTCGCCAAGGAGATGAGGCGAAAAATGGCTTAAATGCATTTTTGAATAAACAAAGCCCGGCTTGGATCATGACCACGGCAGAATAAAAGAAGGATCGTAGGATGTTTGAAAAGATTTTAATTGCCAACCGTGGTGAAATTGCCTGCCGTGTAATTCGTACCGCAAAAAAACTCGGGATTGCGACTGTTGCTGTGTATTCAGATGCCGATGCACAATCACAGCATGTCAAACTCGCAGATGAGGCCATTTATATTGGTGAATCACCTGCGGCACAAAGTTATTTGCAAGTTGAACGTATTATTCAGGCAGCCAAAAGTACTGGGGCGCAAGCCATACACCCGGGGTATGGTTTCTTATCTGAAAATGACCAGTTCGCACTAGCCTGTAAAGACAACAATATTGTTTTTATTGGCCCGCCTGTTGAAGCCATTTTGGCAATGGGTCTAAAGGCGACCTCTAAGGCTCTGATGGAAAAAGCTGGTGTGCCACTAACTCCGGGCTATCATGGCAGCAATCAAGATGCAGCATTCTTAAAACAACAAGCCGACAGCATTGGTTATCCTGTGCTCATTAAAGCCAGTGCAGGCGGCGGTGGTAAAGGTATGCGTTTAGTAGAACGCAGTGAAGACTTTCTCAGCTCGCTGGCCTCATGTAAGAGTGAAGCACGCTCTAGCTTTGGCAATGAAGATGTGCTGATTGAACGCTATGTGATTCAACCACGTCATATTGAAGTACAGGTTTTTGGAGATACTCACGGCAACTACGTGCATTTGTTTGAACGTGATTGCTCGGTGCAGCGTCGTCACCAAAAAGTGCTTGAAGAAGCACCAGCACCAAAAATGCCAGCACATAAACTCGAAACCATGCGCCAAGCCGCGATTGATGCCGCGCGTGCCGTAAATTACGTGGGCGCAGGTACGGTAGAGTTTATTGTCGAGCAAGACGGTACCGCTTATTTCATGGAAATGAATACCCGATTGCAAGTAGAACACCCAGTCACAGAAATGATTACAGGACAAGACTTGGTCGAGTGGCAATTGCGGGTTGCCTTTGGTGAGCCCTTGCCAAAACAGCAACATGAATTGCAAATTCACGGCCATGCCCTTGAAGCACGTGTGTATGCCGAAGAACCAGAAAAGGGCTTTATTCCTGCCATTGGTCAAATCAGCTATCTACATTATCCAGAGCAAAATGACGCAGTACGTGTCGATAGCGGAATTGTCGAAGGCGATGAAATCAGCACCTACTATGACCCAATGATTGCCAAACTGATTGTTTGGGGTAAAAACCGTGATGCGGCATTAACCCAAATGCACCATGCTTTAGCTCAGTTCCATGTCGATGGTTTAGCTAACAATATTGCATTCTTGGATCGTTTAGTACTGTGTGACTCCTTTAAAAATGCCAATTTGGATACCGGGCTTATTCAACGTGAGGAAGCATTCTTACTTAATTCAAAACCTGAAGTCGCTACTGAAACCGTCGTTGCAGCTGCGTTAATTGATGTGCTTTCTCGTATTCAGAGAAACAAAGCGGCAAACAACGCGGTTTGGCAAAAAGATCTCTTCTGGCGCTTAAATCAGAGAAATGTCCACACAGTGCAATTACAATACAATAGCCAAACATTCAAAATCCATTTAAAACCATGCACTTCTGGTTTTGAAGCACACTTCAATGGGCAAACGCTGAGCGTTAAAGGCGAGCTTTTAGATGCACATCGTCTCCAGCTTTGCATTAATGGTCAGCAGCAAAAAATAGCATTTAACCAACATACCCAAAGCATCACCCTATTCCAAAATGGTCAGCGTCATGTGTTTAACTATGTGCAATCAAACTTTAACAGCGATGATCACCAAGACAATGCCAACAACCTGACTGCACCTATGCCAGGTGTGATCACCCAAGTCTTGGTGGCAGCCAATGCCCGCGTGAAAAAAGATGATGTGCTGATGACACTGGAAGCCATGAAAATTGAATATTCAATTCGTGCACCTTTCGATGGCATTGTGGCAAGTTCGTACTTCCAAGCGGGCGATCAGGTCAAAGCAGGTGATGAACTGGTTGAATTTGAAGCCTTGACGGAGGAAGTTGCATGACTGAATTTGTCAAAATTGTAGAAGTTGGCCCGCGAGATGGTCTACAAAATGAGAAAACACCACTCACTTTGGCAGACCGTAAAAACTTGATTCTGGATTTAATGCAAACAGGTTTAAGCAGCATTGAGGTCGGTTCTTGCGTATCGGCCAAATGGGTGCCGCAAATGGCAGACAGCGATGTGCTGTTTGCCAACCTGCCACAAGATCCCAATATTCAATTCAGTTTATTGACCCCAAACTTAAAAGGTTTTGAGTCGGCTTTGGCGGTAGGTTGCAAAGAAGTTGCTGTGTTTACCGCAGCTTCTGAAAGTTTTACCCGAAAAAACATCAACTGCTCAATTGAGGAAAGTCTGGAAAAGTTTAGTGAGGTCATGCGTCAAGCTAAAGCGCACAGCATTCGCGTGCGTGGTTATGTTTCTTGTATGGTGGACTGTCCTTATGAAGGTGCGATTGACCCGAAACAAGTCGCAAAAGTCACACAGCAATTATTAGACATGGGCTGCTATGAAGTGTCTTTGGGTGAAACCATTGGTACAGCAACCCCTGACCGTGTGAAAAAAGTTTGGGATGCATGTTTAGCACAGGTTGATGCCAAAGTTTTAGCAGGTCATTTCCACAATACTTATGGTATGGCGATTGCCAATATTTATCAGTCGCTCTTGCAAGGTATTCGTGTATTTGATTCATCTATTGCTGGTTTGGGTGGCTGTCCGTATGCCAAAGGTGCATCGGGCAATGTATCTACCGAAGACCTCTACTATTTACTGTCCAAAATGGGTTTTGAAACAGGTGTGCAGTTAGAGGCGCTGATGCAAGCCAGTCGCAACATCAGCAAGGTCTTACAGCGCGATAATCCATCTAACTATGCCAATGCGTATTGGCAAAAGGTCTGTGCTTAAAACCGATTTCATCCTCAATAGCTTTGAAACATAAGCGACAAGGATGCAACAACATAACATGGCAAGTGAATGCCGTGCAGAAAATAGATAGAGGTGACAAATGTCCAATAAAGTATATGACAGCGCACAAGCTGCATTAAATGGCGTGATTCAAGATGGGCACACCTTGGCGGTGGGTGGTTTTGGATTATGCGGTATTCCAGAAGCCTTGATTGCTGCATTAAAAGATACAGGCGTCAAACAACTGACTTGTATTTCCAACAACGCAGGGGTCGATGGGTTTGGCTTAGGCTTATTGCTAGAAACCAAACAAATTAAAAAAATGATTTCATCTTATGTTGGTGAAAATAAAGAATTTGAACGCCAGTTTTTAAGCGGCGAACTGGAAGTTGAACTCACCCCGCAAGGCACACTGGCAGAAAAACTACGCGCAGGTGGTGCGGGTATTCCTGCATTTTTCACTCCAACAGGTGTAGGTACTGTTATTGCAGAAGGTAAAGAAGTCCGTGAATTTAACGGCAAAGATTATATTTTAGAACAATCTTTGACTGCAGATGTCGCTTTGGTCAAAGCCTACAAAGCAGATAAAGCAGGTAATCTTGTTTTCCGTAAAACAGCACAAAATTTTAATCCTGTCTGTGCTATGGCAGGCAAAATCACCATTGCGGAAGTTGAACAAATTGTTGAAATTGGCGATTTAGACCCAGACGAGATTCACTTAGCTGGTATTTATGTGAACCGCATTGTCCTCAATGCAAGCCCAGAAAAACGTATTGAACAAATGACTTTAAAGGCGGAGGCTTAAGACATGGCTTGGACGCGTAATCAAATGGCGCAGCGCGCTGCACAAGAATTAGAAGATGGCTTTTATGTCAATTTAGGCATTGGCTTGCCAACACTGGTGGCCAATTATATTCCTGAACAGATCAATGTTTGGTTGCAGTCTGAAAATGGCTTACTTGGCATTGGTGAATTTCCGACTGCCGACACTGTAGATGCAGATCTAATCAATGCAGGCAAACAAACTGTGACGGCACGTAAAGGGGCAGCTTTTTTTTCCAGTGCAGATTCCTTTGCCATGATTCGTGGCGGGCATGTCAATATTGCTATTTTAGGGGCAATGGAAGTTTCTGAACAAGGTGATCTTGCCAACTGGATGATTCCTGGCAAGAAAGTTAAAGGCATGGGCGGTGCAATGGATTTGGTTGCAGGCGTACAAAAAGTCGTGGTGCTGATGGAACATTGTGCAAAAGATGGTACACCTAAAATTGTATCACAGTGCAGTTTACCACTTACGGGTAAAGCGGTGGTGCATCGTATCATTACCGACTTAGGCGTACTGGATATTACCCCACAAGGTATCAAGTTGATTGAACTTGCACCCGATGTCAGTTTTGATGAGATTCAAAAAGTCACAGGTGTTGTCCTACAAAAAGCCGCAGCTTGATGAGTTTATTTCAATTCAAACCTCTCTTCTTTGCAGGTTTTAATGCACAGCTTTAAACTTAATACAAGGGAGAGGGTTTATTTTGCCTTACATGCTTTTTCACTCAACCCATTCAATAATCCACTGATTTATAAAGCTATTCTGTAAAACTCATGGTCATCCAAAAATCATCTTTCAATTTCGATATTTGCATGATGCTTCGGGATTGACTAGCAATAAAAAAACCCTCGTGTGTAAAGTGAGGGCTCCGTAAATGTTTCATCCTTCAAGAAATTAACCCGTTTAAGATTGAGGCACCTTTTGCTCTGTCACGCCTGCATCTTCCACACTACGCACTGTGCCTGTATCTACATTCAAGACTTCGAACTCAATACGGCGGTTTTTAAATTGGCCTTCTGGCGTTGCATTTGCCGCAATCGGCTGCTCTGAACCAAAACCAATGGCTTGCAACTGACCTGGGTTTACTCCACGTGATACCAAATAATCGACCACTGCTTGCGCACGTTGTTGTGACAATGTCTTGTTGGCATTGGCATCACCTACGGCATCGGTGTGCCCTTTCACGGTTAATCGAACTTGTGGCGCACGCTGCATCAATACCGCAGCCTGATCTAAAATAGATTTATTGGCTTCTGGAATTTCAGTCGATGCAGAATCAAAATTAATGATTTGCATATTGAGTGCCGTCGCAACATCTAACGCGCGGATATTGTCAGGATTAATTGTAGCCAAAGCCTTCTCGGCATTGCTAATACTGCTGGTTACAGCCTGATTGACGTCGGTTACTGTGGTTTCTGCAGGTTGCTGAGTCACTACAGTCATGTTTTTAGCCATTGGACGAATTTGACTGGCTAAACGCTCTGCATCGGTAGGATTCGCTGCTTGAATAGACAGTTGATTGCCCACCCAATTTAAATTGACATTCGGTACACCTTTCAACATTTTTAAAACACTTGGAATCACATCTTGATCAATAAATTCTGAATGATAGTTGGCATAATTTTCTGCACCACAACCTGTCGGATGATTAAAAATTTGCTTCACTTCATTTTGTAGAATGTCCATATAGCTTGGATTATTCAACAAAATTTGACAGGTCACCAAATTACCATCACTGCCCGTACTAACTTGTAACATTGCAGGCTGATTAGCTGCCACCTGGGTCTGCGCAGTTGCCGGCGCCTGGTTGCGGTCACTACATGCTCGGAATAAAAATGCCAATAAACCAATTAAAATAATTAAAGCTAAAATTGGCAATAACCACGAACGGCGTTCTTCTACGGGCTTAGTCACAATGACTTCAGGTGCTTGATGTACGGTTTGTCCCACAGCATTATTTACCCCCAATGCAGCCAATAATGCTGTTGCCCACTGCGGTAAAGCTGCTTGAATTGAATCTAAATTGTTTCGCAGTAAATGCTGAATTGCGACTGGGTCAGATGAACCCGCTTGATTTTCCAAAAAGTTTAAACTTGGTGCAATTGAACGATTCAAAGTATTTTCAATTTCGGTTTGTGGTGCTGTGCCGCTGACCAAATCTAAAAACTGCTGTTTTAAAGATAGATTTGCGTCAAAGACATCTCCCACGCGCGGATTGAGTTGTCGCTGCAGAGTATCAATCAGTTCAGGACGTGAATTTAAAATAGACAATAAAATGGGATAAAAACTATTTAATGCCTGATTTTTTTCAAGCAAATGCTGAGTTTCCCCTTCCAATACAATGGATGATACGCTTTGTTTGAGCAAGTCTATAAAATCTATTTGCATATATATGCCCTCTTTTTGTCTTTGTTTTTAAGTTGTTTTTTAGTGTATATGCTTAAAAATTAAACAAATGTAATAAATTGTGGTGTTTTGACTTTGTTGTGAAATTTGAGTCAACGAAATGTAGAGTTTTCTATTCTTAGATTTTCTATTGTAGATTGTTAAAATTCAATAAAAAAGCCAGCCGAAGCTGACTTTTATTTAAACTTGAAAATGAGATATCAATCAGAACGATTAGGCAGTAAAGACGCGTACCGCTTTGCCTTTTACAATTTGATTAATCAAAGGCGTATTTTTGCCTTGCGACACGATCGTTTCTTTGTTCAGCGTCCATTCCACTTCTGGGTCAACCAAGACCCAACCCGCTTCCTGTTCCCAACGACTTTGCATTTTTGCCACACGCGCAGGTGCAAGTGTAACTTTTTCAACCCATTCCAATGGACTGAACAGACCTTCCTGAATCAGTTGAATCCCAAATGGAATATAAGTATCAAACGCAGTAAAACCTGACAAGGTATCTGCAAACGGTGCCATTTTTGCAGAGCTGTTTAAAGGCTCGTGATGAGTACAAATCGCATCAATCACACCATTTTTTACACCTTGACGTAGCAATGCTTTGTCTTGCTCTGAGCGCAGTGGCGGACGCACGTGCGCTAAGGAGTTAAAACCATCAATTATTTGATCGGTTAAATGCAATTGATGCATCGCCACATCACAAGTAACAGGCAGACCTTTGGCTTTGGCTTGTTGAATCAACTCAACTGAGGCACCACAAGACAATAAGCCAAAATGCGCACGTACACCTGTAGCTTCAATCATTAACAAATATTTAGCAATCGCTACGGTTTCAGCCAAAGTAGGAATCATGGGCAAGCCTTGACGCGAAGCAATAAAACCTTCATGCACACAGCCATCTTTGGCAATTTGCGGTTCTTCAGCATAGAACACCACGGTCATGTCTAAACCCGCTGCATATTCCAAAGTACGAATCACCACATCATCATCTTCAAAAGGTGCATTGGCATTGGACACTGCACTACAACCGCCTTTTTTCAGTCCCGCCATATTGGCAGGCTGTTTGCCGTTTAAACCTTGAGTTTGTGCACCAATCACTTCTAAATAAATACCACTATCCAACTTGGCTTTTTCTACTAAACCATGAATGAGTGCACCGTTGTCTTGCACAATGGGTTTAGAATCAGGTGGGGTAAATAAGTGCAGAATTCCGTTTTCACGTGCTGCCTTGCCTTCTGATTTGAGCGTGCCGTGCTGCTGTTGACCTGGTTCACGTAAACGTGCACACAAATCCACCATGGTTGGCATGAGCCATTGACCTTGGGCATCAATACTTTCGCTAATCTCAGCACTTTCTGCAACAAACTTGCCATTTTTAAGATATACCGTTTGCACGCGGTCAATTTGCTGGATTGGGTCAAGCACACGTACATTTTCAATTTTTACAATCGCCATGACTTTTTCCTTATACCGCAATCGCGTCAATCAAACCTTGTTCTTGCAATTGACCTTGCATCGCCAAAGCCAATACCGCCATACGTACCGCAATACCGTTGGTTACTTGATTTAAAATTACCGATTGAGGGCCATCGGCAATGCTTGAATCAATTTCGACACCACGGTTCATTGGCCCAGGATGCATCACAATACAGTTTGGTTTAGCAAGCGCCAAACGCTCTTTGTTTAAACCATACATTTTGTAAAATTCAGCTTGTGAGGCAAGTGCTGGCGAATCAATCCGTTCATTTTGAATACGCAGGGTGATAATCACGTCGCAGTCTTTTATGCCTTCTTCCATTTTGTTAAATAAACGCACGCCTGCTCCATATTCATCAAAACCGTACGGCAACAAGGTGTTCGGTGCAATCACACGAATGTCTTTACAGCCCAGTGTTTGCAAGGCCGCCACATCGGAACGCGCCACACGTGAATGTTTAATATCACCAATAATGGCCACGCTTAATTCTTCATAAGGTCGTTGGGTTTCACGGCGGATGGTCAACATATCCAACATGGCTTGAGTCGGATGCGCATGACGGCCATCACCTGCATTAATAATCGCAACATTTGGGCAAACTGTTTTGGCAATAAAATGTGCAGCACCTGAAGATGAATGGCGTACCACAAAAATGTCGGCAGCCATCGCCTCTAAGTTCCATAAAGTGTCACGCAAAGTTTCACCTTTAGAGGTACTTGAACGGGCAATATCAATATTGAGTACATTGGCAGAAAGACGCTTGGCTGCGGCTTCAAATGTGGTGCGGGTACGGGTAGAGTTTTCGAAGAACAAATTCATCACCGTGCGCCCTTCCAGCAAATTATTGGTGATCAGTTGGTTTTGTTCATTGAAAAAGGACTGTGCTGTGTCCAAAATTTGGGTGAGGGTTTCTTTGGAAAGACCTTCGATGGTTAAAAAGTGTTTTAAATGCCCATCTTTATTCAATTGAATCTGGCTCGGAGTATGCAATGCCGCCAAATGCATGAGAGATTCCTTATACGTTAAGTTAACGCATTATACAGAAATTGATTTGGCAAAGCAGTGCAAGTTGGCATGATTTAGTCAAAAGAAACTTATGATTTTAAAAATTAAGTCATGCAGAATCATCTACACTTTCTTTCATGCTTAATACTCTACAAAACGATGTGAAAGGATGGCACGTATATTTAACCACACTGCTACCCAATCATCTTGATATGAGCTTGATGAACATCTGCTTGATCAATCTTCGCCTACAACAACCTACACAACATTAAGGCTGTGTAGGCAAAACCCGTACTATTCCCCCACTTAACGCAATGCACCAATATAATGATGCGACACCTGCGCCTGATAAATTTCTTCAGCTGTCGGTTCAGTCAAGTCATCTATATTTTCCATATTTTCTACTGCAACCAATTGCTGCGCTGCTGTCTGCTGCGGCGTTATTTCTGCGTCAGCATCTATTAGGTCACCTAATATGCTGTTTAAGCGCATGGCATAACGGCACAATTCCTCATCGTGTGTGGCGAGCGCCAATTGCAGCACAGCACGTGCATAGTCTGAATTTTCCACCAGATACATGACATCAATCACACGTCCACTGACCCGTCTTAATCGCGTATAAATTAAAGTGGCAACTGAAAAAATCTCGTTATTTGCCGCTAAAGCCTGTGCCGTGTTTAAAGTAGCCGTGGTCATTTAAATATTCCCCTTATCGCTTCATTGTTGTTTTGCAGTGTTTGATGCTTATCTGCAAAATATTCACCATCACAACAAAGCATGAGCAAAATACATACCAATCATGTGAATATTCAGGTTTTTATTTTTCCGCAATACAATCACTCAAAATTTGTTGGGGGATGTCTCTACATCCTCATTGCATTTCAGAAAAATAAAAACATTAAAAAATGCACTGAAGCCCTTCAAACCAAGACCTTTAAAATTCTGCGCGATACACGCTAAATCACTAAGTTTTCTAGCACAAAATACGGTAAAATAGCCGATTGCTGAATTGCTTTTGGAAATTTTCATGAATTCGAAACCCCGTCTTTCTACATATTGGGTCACCTGTGCAGATGGACTTGAAACCTTATTGCAAGAAGAAATGCAAGGTTTAGGTATTCAAAATATCGAACGTTTACCGGGTCGTTTAATTTTCAAAGGCACACTCGAAAATGCCTATCGTGTCTGCATGTGGTCACGTTTAGCCTCACGTGTCCTTGCGCCAATTCACACACACGAAATTGAATTCAGTCACGACGCGCGCGATGTAGCCGAAGAGCTTTATGAAGGTGCGCTTAGCTTTGACTGGTCACTCATTTTTGCCCCACAAAGTACGTTTGCAGTGCGTTTACATATCGAACGTGACATCAAAGTAAATAGCCAGTTTGCAACCTTGCGCGTTAAAGATGGTGTGGTCGATTCATTTATGGACGCAGTGGGCAAACGTCCAAGCATTGACATCAAGCAGCCAGAAATTACCTTATACGTGTTGGCAGGCAAAAAAGAACATACATATTGCCTAGATTTATCAGGCGATTCATTGCATAAGCGCGGCTATCGTCGTTTTATGACCGATGCTCCAATTAAAGAAAACCTTGCTGCGGCAATTCTGCAAAAAGGTCAATTAGAACAAATTCAACCCGACATTATTTTAGACCCTATGTGTGGTTCGGGTACGTTTATTATTGAAGCATTGATGATGCTGACTGACCGTGCGCCAGGTCTAGTACGTCGTTTTGGTTTTAATGGTTGGCAAGGCCATGACCATGAATTATGGATGAGTATTAAAGCAGAAGCGGCAGAACGCCACCAAACTGCATTACAACAACCATTGCCAAAATTCTATGCTTTCGATGCCGACTGGGAAGCAGTCAAAGCCACCAAGCAAAATATTATTGCGGCAGGTTTTGAAAGTCTGCTCGATCAGATTCAAATTGAAGAGCGTACTTTGGCTGACTGGCCCGACTTTCAATCTGAAGGCAAAAAAGCCTTTATTGTAACCAACCCGCCTTACGGTGAGCGTTTGGGCGATAAAGCCTCGAACCGTGCCTTATATTTGGGCCTGTCTGCCCTCTTACAAAAACATTTCCCAAATCAAAAAGCAGCCGTTATTGCAGCTCAAGTTGAACAAGCCGATGTGTTGGCTTTCAATGACCCACAAATTTTACGCTTGATGAACGGCAAACTGCCAATTTATGTTCGTTTTGGTACGATCAAACCTGCAGCAGTCGCACGTCCATTCTTGGCAGATTGGCAACCGCAACAATTTGAACCCATTGAAGGTGCAGAAGACTTCACCAACCGTTTGCAAAAAAATATGCAAAGTCTGAAAAAATGGGCCGTGAAAGAAAATGTGCATTGTCTGCGTTTATACGATGCCGACTTACCTGACTTTAATGTCGCAGTCGATTTATACGGCGACCGTTTGCACGTGCAGGAATATGCACCACCGAAAAAAATTGACCCTGAAAAAGCCAAAAAGCGTTTTAACCTTGCCTTACAAGCCATTCGCGCCGTTACAGGTTTAGGGCGCGATGCGGTATTTATTAAAACCCGAGCCCGTCAAGAAGGTAAAAACCAGTACACAAAACAAAGTACCGCCTCGAAGCGTTTTATTGTGCAGGAAGGTCAGGCTAAAATTTTGGTCAACCTCACCGACTACCTAGATACAGGCTTGTTCCTTGACCATCGTCAAATGCGTTTACGCATTGCCAAAGAAGCCCGTGGCAAGCACTTCCTGAATTTATACAGTTATACCTCGACTGCAAGTTTACATGCCGCGCTTGGCGGTGCAGCAAGCACCACCAGTGTCGATTTGTCTAATACTTATTTAAACTGGTCTAAAGAAAACTTTGTATTGAATGGTTTAACGGTAGACCATGCCGATGAGCAACATCAATTCTTTGCCAGTGATTGTTTTGAATGGCTCAAAGAAGGTCATGAACAATATGATCTAATCTTTATTGACCCACCAACTTTCTCAAACTCTAAAAAGTTCTATGGAACGTTTGACGTACAACGCGACCACGTTTCTTTAATTAAACGTGCCATGAACCGCTTAACCACAAGCGGTACGCTGTACTTCTCCAACAACTACCGTGGTTTTGAAATGGATGAAGAAATTGAAGCCATGTTTGATGTGCAGGAAATTAGCCATGAAACCATTGGGCAAGATTTCAAACGCAATACCAAAATCCACCGTGCTTGGAAAATTCAGCACCCGCCTGTTTAAATAAACGATATGGCAATACAACAAAGCCTGTTCATTTGAACAGGCTTTGTTTTATCGTAGATCAGTATCTAGATTATTGACCAGTTAAAAACTTCTTTTCACCATATTGATAATGCATCGACAGTTTAAATTCATCACCATCACGTTGAATTTGCTGATTGCTTTGCATCGCACTGAGCATCTGTTCTAATTCTTGATCAGACATGCTTTTACCTGCAGCATTCATATAATTATTCATAATGGTTTTGACCACTTGCTTGTTAAAGCTCACATCGGTTTGCATTTCCAATAAACTTGGGAACATTTTTATCAAACCTTCTACAGTGGTTTGATGCCCTGGCATCACTTTACCGACCAAATCTGCCCGAATACTGCCTGTGCCTAATTTCAACTGATTCTTCTTGGATTCAAACTGAAAACCCTCATTAATCACAGCCAATAAGGCTTGTTGAACTTCTTGCTCAAAGTTTTCTGCTTCTAAGCAGGAATTACTTTGTTTTTGAATAATATCAAAGAAGGTCTGCATTTTTGTGCGTTGCAAATCTTTAACATCCCAATTGAACTGCAAATCTTGCATGGCAGGCACATTATTTAAACCTAACTCGGCAATTTTAAATTTTGAATGAATATCAACCGTACGCTCATGCAGTTGAGTATCCATACGCCAACTGAAGTCTTTCATTTTGCCTGAACCCACTGCTTTTGAGTCCTGACGCTGCATTTCTGCGATACTGAATTGGAAATAGCCAGGCTCTAAAGACTGCGCATACAAAGACTGATTGGTTTTAAGCTGCATACCTTTTACTTGAAGATGTCCAAATTGATCTCGTACCGTCAATTGAGGCACATCAAAAATCATATTTACAATTTTCTGCTGCCCTTGACTTTGTTTCGCCTGAAACTCAATCTGCATAGGAGAAAATTTAGCTTCAAGTCCTGCTTCTTTTTTCTCTATGGCAGGTATGCTCAATTTTGTGGTCGACACGCCCAACCAATTTACTTGTGTTGTCATATTTAAAGGCTGCTGAAATAACTCGGAAAATTGGCCCTGCCCTTGTTCCAAATTCATTTTAGAATCAATTTGGTAACCTTTCCATGTCCGCTGAATTTGATCTTGTCCGTGAAACACCAATTTTTCTTTAGCATTACACGGGTCTGAAATAATGGTCATTTTCCATTTGGCAGTACCTGTCAAAGTCGCCATGTGGTAGTCTGTATATTGCACGCTAATATTAGGCGCAGGATTTAAATTTTGTTGATAATGCTCACGCAGGCTCTTATCTGCATATAAATTTCCCGCAGCGGCAGCTCCTGCTAACACTGCAACACCCATTCCACCCCATACTATTTTTGACATAGATTCTGCTCAGAATTTATCTATTTTTATTGAACAAAATTATAATTAATCTTCCAAAAAAAAGATAATTGTTTTGCAAATAAATCACTTAAATATAATATCCATCACAAAATATTTAAAATACCTGTCACATTTTACCAAAAATTTTACTAATGTGACCTGAATTGTCAGTCATAAAAAAACCCAGCCGAAGCTGGGTTTATTGAAAGTTGCTAACATATAGCCAATTAGCTGAGTTTCATTTTTTCAAACACCAATTGACCATTTTCAGCTTTAATTAAAATCGTATCGCCTGCAACAAAGTCGCCTGCTAAGATTTTTTGCGCCAACGTGTTTTCCACTTGTTGCTGAATCGCACGTTTCAATGGACGTGCACCGTAGACTGGGTCAAAACCTGCTTCAATCAATTGATCAAATGCAGTATCGTCTATCGACAAGCGCAAATCGCGTTCGCTTAAACGTGCACGTAAACGATCCAATTGAATATCGGCAATGCCACGAATTTGTGCTTTTTCCAATGAATGGAACACCACCAATTCATCAATACGGTTAATAAATTCAGGGCGGAAATGTTGCGACACTGCTGCCATGACCACGGCACGTACTTCTTCACGTGTTGGATTGTCACCTAGTTCACGTACATCATGCGAACCCAAGTTAGAAGTCATCACAATTACAGTGTTTTTAAAGTCCACCACGCGACCTTGCGAATCGGTCAGGCGACCATCATCCAACACTTGCAATAAGATGTTAAATACGTCCGGATGGGCTTTTTCCACCTCATCAAACAACACCACACTGTACGGTTTACGACGCACTGCTTCGGTTAACACACCACCTTCTTCATAACCAACATAGCCTGGAGGCGCACCAACCAAACGGCTGACCGAGTGTTTTTCCATAAATTCAGACATATCAATCCGAATCATGGCATCATCACTGTCAAACAAGAAGTTTGCTAAAGCTTTTGTCAATTCTGTTTTACCTACCCCTGTTGGGCCAAGGAACAGGAACGAACCACTTGGACGGTTAGGATCAGACAAACCTGCGCGTGAACGACGTACCGCATTCGATACCGCTACCACAGCTTCGTCTTGTCCCACCACACGGTTATGCAAGAAATCTTCCATGTGCAGCAGTTTTTCACGCTCACCCTGCAGCATTTTCGATACAGGAATACCCGTTGCAGCACTGACGACTTCTGCAATTTCATTGTCCGTAACTTTGTTACGCAATAATTTTGGTTCTTCTTTCTCTTCAACCAGCTCATCTTGTGCCAGTTGTTTTTCCAACTCAGGAATCACGCCGTATTGCAAACGTGACATTTCTGCCAAGTCGTTCTCACGCTGCGCCTTTTGCAATGCCATACGTGCCTGATCTAACTGAGTCTGTATTTGCTTAGTACCTTCAACCAAGGTTTTTTCCGCTTTCCAGACTTCTTCCAAATCATTGTATTCATTCTGAACTTCAATAATTTGTTTTTCCAGATGCGCAACTTCAGCACGGCTGCCTGCATCTTCATCTTTCTTCACGGCTTCAAGTTGCAGTTTTAATTGAATTAAACGGCGCTCTAATTTATCTAACGCTTCAGGCTTAGAATCTAGCTCCATTTTAATCCGTGACGCTGCCTCATCCACCAAGTCAATTGCCTTGTCGGGAAGTTGACGGTCGGTGATATAACGGTGCGACATTTTAGCCGCGGCAATAATCGCAGAGTCTAAAATTTTAACCCCGTGGTGTACTTCGTAGCGTTCTTTCAGACCTCGTAAAATTGCAATGGTGTCTTCTACACTTGGCTCATCGACCAATACTTTTTGGAAACGACGTTCTAAAGCCGCATCTTTTTCAATATATTGACGATACTCATCTAAAGTAGTGGCACCGACGCAGCGCAATTCGCCACGCGCCAATGCAGGTTTCAACATATTGCCTGCATCCATGGCACCATCGCCTTTACCTGCACCCACAAGTGTGTGTAATTCATCAATAAATAAGATGACTTCACCTTCTTGTTTCGCCAAGTCTTTTAAGACCGCTTTTAGGCGTTCTTCAAACTCACCGCGATATTTCGCACCTGCCAACAATGAACCCAAATCTAAAGATAAAACACGTTTACCTTTTAAACTTTCAGGCACTTCACCATTGACAATACGCTGCGCCAAACCTTCAACAATCGCAGTTTTACCCACACCTGGTTCACCAATGAGTACTGGGTTATTTTTGGTACGGCGTGACAACACCTGAATGGTACGGCGGATTTCATCATCACGCCCAATCACAGGGTCTAGCTTGCCTGCCAAGGCACGCTCGGTTAAATCAATGGTATATTTATTGAGTGAGTCACGTTGATCTTCATGGTTATTGGTGGTCACTTTTTCTGTTCCTCTAATTTTTTCAATGACTGCTCGTAATTTCTGTGCAGTTGCACCAGAACTTTCGATAATTTTTTTAGTTTCACCCTGTTCAGCCAACGCCAACAGTACCCAGTCAGTGGATAAAAATTCATCCCCTGCCTTTTGAGCATAACTATCAGCCAAATTTAAAATGCGTACCGCTTCTGGATTTAAGTTGACATCTCCCGTTGGGTTACTAATTGTTGGGGCATCATTTAATGCCTGATTCAGTTTTTGCATTAAGGTGGGTAAAACAGCCCCTGCTTGCTGCAACAGACTCTGGTTAGCAGGTTCTTCCAGCAATGTCATAAGGATATGAATCCCTGCAATTGCGGTATGATCCTTACCTATTGCCAATGACTGTGCATCTGAGAGTGCTTGCTGTAGGCGGTTTGTAAATTTTTCAAAGCGCATTCTTGTTATTCCTCACAACAAATTTTTAACTTACCACTAAGATGGGAACACTTTTTAGAATTTCAAATAAAATTTATATATTTTTCAAAATCTTATAAAATAAAATATAGATAAAACTCAGTAATAATATGGGACTATAAATAATCTATTTCAAGTATGTTTTGTATAAATTTTCTGTCTTTTCCAATTTGTATAGTCAAATCATTATTAATGTTGAAAAAGGGCAGCATATTCGTCAAGGCGAACAACTTGGATTGGTGGGATAGACTGGACGTGTAACGGGTGCACATCTATATTGAGGGATGAGCCTGAATAATGCTCGGGTAGACCCACAACTGTTCATAAAATAAAAAGATAAACTTATAAAAAAGTAATCTATGGCAATAGATCACTTTTTAGAAATATTTAACAATCAGGCATTATCCACTTCAATAATTTCAAAGTCATGGGTAATTTCCACCCCACCATCCGAAAGCATTTTACTTGCTGAACAGTATTTTTCCGCTGACAGTTCAACTGCCTTTTCAACCTGCTTGGCTTTTACCGCTTTACCTGTCACAATGAAGTGTAGATGGATTTTTGTAAACACGGCTGGGATTGCATCTGCCCTTTCGGCTTTTAAGTGACATACAACATCTGTGACATCTTGACGGGATTTCTTTAAAATGGTCACAATATCAAACGAAGCACAACCACCAAGTCCCATTAAAATCAACTCCATAGGACGTGGACCACGGTTTTCACCTCCATATTCTGCGGAACCATCCATCACCACACTGTGGCCACTTTCCGATTTCGCTTCAAAAGCAACATTCTCTAACCAATGTACACTTGTTTGCATTGCAACTACCCAAAAAACGTTATAAATTTACCTAGTTCTTGTACACTAACATAAAATGAGTTGATAAGGAATTTCATCTCTTCTGTGTAGAAAAGGCTCCATGGGGCCTGTGCGATCGGTTTTATCCAAATTCGGAAATTTTAAGCATGACTTCAAATTTTTCACATCTTAGCACTGATGCTTTGTCTCCAGGTCAATTACCTGAGTCAGTTAAAGCATTGCTAAAACGTGCTCATATTAATAGATACCCTAAACGCACCACGATTGTTGACGCTGGAACGGAATCAAAATCACTGTATTTAATATTAAAAGGTTCAGTGTCAATCATATTACGTGAAGATGATGAGCGTGAGATTGTTGTTGCATATCTCAATCCAGGTGATTTCTTTGGTGAAATGGGGCTGTTTGAAAATAACCCTCAACGTACCGCAGAAGTACGTACTCGAGATGTTTGCGAAATTGCAGAAATCTCATATGAAAATTTCCACGAACTCAGCAAGCAATACCCTGACCTGAGCTATGCTGTATTTGCTCAGCTTGTTCGCCGTCTGAAGAATACAACGCGTAAAGTCACTGACTTAGCATTTATCGATGTATCTGGTCGTATTGCTCGTTGTTTAATTGACTTATCTGCGCAGCCTGAGGCAATGATTCTACCGAATGGTCGTCAGATTCGTATTACACGTCAAGAAATTGGTCGTATTGTGGGGTGTTCACGTGAAATGGTTGGTCGTGTTTTAAAAACACTTGAAGATCAAGGCATGATTCAAACTGATGGTAAAGCAATTTTAATTTTTGATACTTCTTTAGATGATAACGCATTTTCTGAAGATGAATTTGATGATGAGGATTAATCCCCTCTAGCTTTAAGCTAATTTCAAAGCCAGTGCAAACCACTGGCTTTAATTTTATCCAGATGAAGCTAAGCTATTTAGCTTTTCATCAATTCTGCTTACATAATTACTATGATTATAGAGATAATCAGAATATAAAGCCTTGCAAACTTTTTTTATAATTCTTGTTAATCATGGGTATATTTATAAGATACTGATTTGGAGCAAATAAGTATGAAAAAATTGGCTTTAAGCCTTTGTGCAATGACTGTAATAACGATTTCAGGTTGTGCATCATTTGCAGATATGGCAGGTGCTGACAGTGCTACATTAAATGCTCAGTCGGCTCAAAGCTTTGCAAAGATGACACAGGAAGCTCGTGCCAAGAATCAATTGGATATGAGCTCAAATACTTATCAACGTATTAATTCAGTATTTTTGCGCTTAAAACCGTATGCTGACCAAATGAACCAAACCGGTCAGCGTTTTGATTGGCAGTTAGCAGTACTAAAATCAGATACTGTAAATGCCTATGTTGCGCCAGGTGGGAAGGTCGTTTTCTATACGGGTATTGTGAACAAGCTGAATTTGACCAATGATGAAATCGCAGCAATTATGGGACACGAAATGACCCATGCCTTAGAAGAACATGCCAAAAGTAAAATTGGTGCGCAAGCACTTACAAACTTAGCGATTGGGATTGGCACGACTTATGCAGGTGTGAATATTGGTGAAGCAGGTAATGCGGCAATTGCTTTAGGTAGTCAAATTGGTATTGGTTTACCCTATTCTCGTAATTTAGAAAGTCGCGCTGATTTTGGTGGATTAATGCTGATGGCAAAAGCAGGATATAATCCAAATGCAGCAATTAGTCTTTGGGAAAAAATGGATCGTCTAGATGGTGCTGGTGGTGCATCATTCTTATCAACTCACCCATCAAATAGTCAACGTATTGGTGATATGCGTAAAAATTTACCTGCTGCTCTGGCAGTTTATAATAAACGTCGTTAATTTAGCCAAAGCCATTAGATCTCATTTTAGAGATTTAATGGCATATCCTTTAGCTGTCTTATATACAAAAACTCTAATTTATCTCAGCAATTTTTGAATCCGTTTCAACAGTCTGATTAATCTCTATCAGCTTTTGAATTTTCCCCGTTTGTGGAGCAATCACAGGGACCTCCATTTTCATTGCTTCCATAATTGCAATTGTCTCACCTTGGTTTACATGATCATTTTCTTGAACTTTCCACACGGTGATTACACCACTCATCGGTGCTAAGACACTATTACTACTTTGGTTCTGATCAGAAGCATTTGGTTTCTGATTTGGTGGGGGTGTCCCGACTAAACTAAAAAATCCATTTGGTAAGCCAATCTGATGCAACTTTCCATCTATTTCAATTGGATAACGTTGTAATTCAGCTTGATTGCGCAGTTTACTGCGTGAATAGTGAGGATAATCATGTCGACTATCTTGTTCAATCCAACGTGTATGTACTTTAAATTCATCCATAAAGTCAGCATCTGACAGGATTGCACGATGGAATGGTAATACTGAAGCAATGCCCTCTATTTCAAAATGGGCAAGCGCTCTTTTGGCCCGTTGAATTGCAATCTCGCGGGTTGCACCAGTCACAATTAATTTCGCAATTAAAGAATCAAAATGACTTGAAACAACACTTCCAGTCATCACCCCCGTATCAAGCCGAATACCAATTCCTGATGGTGGGTGAAAACGAGTAAGCTGTCCAAATGCTGGGATAAAACCACGTGCTGGATCTTCCGCATTAATTCGGAATTCAATTGCATGTCCTATTGGTTTTGGCATTTCTTGAATCGAAAGTGGTTGACCTAAAGCAATTCGAATTTGTTCTACAACTAAGTCTAGGCCCGTAGTTTGCTCAGTAACTGTGTGCTCAACTTGTAGACGTGTATTAACCTCTAAGAACGAAAGTTGACCATTTTGACTAAGTAAATACTCGACGGTACCTGCCCCGACGTAATCTGCAGCGTGGCAAATTGCAATAGCAGATTGCACTAACTGAGCTTCAATATGCTCATTAATAAATGGTGCAGGTGCTTCCTCGACTAGCTTTTGATTACGGCGTTGTAAAGAACAATCTCTCGTTCCTACAACGACAATATGTCCCTGTTGATCAGCAATAATTTGTGCTTCCAAATGCCGAGGCTTATCTAAATATTGTTCAACAAAACATTCTCCTCGACCAAAAGCAGCGAATGCTTCTCGCACAGCCGATTCATATAAATCGGCAACTTCATTCAATTGCCAAGCAACTTTTAAACCACGTCCACCACCGCCATATGCAGCTTTTATCGCAATCGGCAGACCATACTGTTTCGCAAAATATACGGCTTCTTGAGCTGATTGAAGTGGTTGTTCAGTACCATGAACCAAAGGTGCATTTACCGACTGTGCAATTTTACGCGCTTGTATTTTGTCACCAAGTTTATGGATAGTTTCAGGAGATGGCCCAATCCAAATCAGCCCCGCATCCATCACAGCTTGGGCAAATTCGGCACGTTCTGATAAAAAACCATAACCAGGATGAATCATGGTCACTTGGGCTTTATACGCAATATCAATAATTTTATTGATATCTAAGTAAGTTTGCTGTGCTGTTTGTCCTGATAATGCCCAAGCTTCGTCTGCAAGTTGAACATGCAAACTGGCAATATCATCATCTGCATAAATCGCCACTGATGTAATATCCATATCCTTACATGCGTGAATAATGCGTACAGCAATTTCTCCGCGATTCGCAATCAGCAGCTTATGTTTTTTATGCATCTTTTTTGACATCCATGAAATCATAAATTTTACGAAATTGAATATGGCAACCAGCTGGAATCTGTGCAATTAAGTCCAAATGATAGGATGCGACCGCCGCAATCACAGGATAACCACCTGTAATAGGATGATCATTCATAAATAATACAGGCTGACCATTTGGAGGAATTTGCAAAGCACCTGTACAACAACCTTCGCTCGGTAATTCTTGCTCGAATTGTCGCGTTAAAGGCTGATCACCCACTAATCTCAATCCAATTCGATTACTCTCTGTGCTCACTAACCAAGTTTGTTTAAACAATAAATCAAGGCTTTCTTCGGCAAACCAATCTGTACGCGGCCCTAACACGAGATCTATTTCAATAATCTCATCTCGTTTAGGTAATTTAATCGGTATTAGATTTAAGCTGACAGGCTGCGTTTTTAATTGGGCAAAATGAATCTCATCACCCACTTGAATTGGTTTTGTACCCAATTCAGCCAAAGAATCATAACTAGCACTTTCTAGTACTTGCTCAACAGCGATACCGCCACGTAGCGCAATATAATTACGAATCCCTGCACTCGGTGCTGAAATATAAATTTCATCACCATAATCTAAAGCAATCGGCTGATACAAAGCCACTTTAACTTTATCCGCGCCAATATAAGTAATCCAGACTTCCGTTTCCGCACCTGTCACAGCAATAACTGTTGCTTCTAAAACCTGTAATCGCAATCCACCATTTAAAACTTCCATGACGGCTGCATTCTGTGGATTGCCAACAATTAAGTTTGCCTGACGAAATGCCTTTTGATCCATAGCACCTGCCCGCCCCACGCCTAGCTCAGCTAAATTTTTACGTCCTTCATCTTGGATCAATACTTGTAAGCCAACATTTTTAACGCGTAACACGGCAGGTTTTTTAATCGATTTTCTTTGAGAAAATCTCTGAGCAGGCACACAAATTTGGGTTGGATTATGACTATCATCCTTGAAGATGACATGATCACTCGGCAGTAATAAAGCAGGCTGTTGTCGATGAATATCCCACAATATCTCATCAGTCTGTCCAATCAACTGCCATCCACCCGGACTATCTTGAGGATAAATACCGCTATATTCGCCTGCTAAACCTACTGCCCCTGCACTAACTTTTTTACGTGGTGATGCTAAGCGTGGAATACTCCTAAATACTTGCTCAGGATTGGTTAGATAAGCAAAGCCGGGAGCAAAGCCAATAAATGCAACTTGCCAATAAGAGTTGGTATGTTTCTGAATGACTTGTTCAGTACTTATTCCTAAATATTCAGCAACATTATTTAAATCAATACCGTTATAGCGCACACCGATAACGATTTCCTTCCCTTGACGCAAAGTATCCTGACTGATTTTTTGGCTTGAAATCCATCGAATCAGTGTATGCATCTCGACCAATAACGAATCAAAATAAATCAGTATGCTACGTGCCGCAGGAATAAGTTCTTTTATATGAGGATGCTGTGCTTGTTTTAAGCAGTAATGAACCGCCATTGTTTCTTCTAAACTTTCAAGCTCAATCAAAAAACAATCTAAATTAACGGATAGAAATCGCATAAAACAGCTCTTTTAAAATGTTTAAAACTCATTCAAAGACTAAAAGCACGAACTTCAATTTGATTTTCTAACAATACTTGGCGAATCTTTTCAGCCATTTGTACCGCCCCAAAGGTATCACCATGCAAACAAATGGTATCTGCCTGAATTGTAGTGAAATCCCCTTCAATCGATTCAATACCTCCGTTCTGAATCATGCTCAGTACACGTTGAGCTACGACTTCTGCATCATGTAAAACAGCACCTTCTAAACGGCGTGAAACTAGTTCACCATTACGATGATAAGCACGATCAGCAAACGCTTCAGAAATAACGCCAACTCCCTGCTTACGAGCAAAATTAATTAAAGGCGAACCCGCCAATGCAACTAACACTAATTTTTTATCTGAATGCTGTATTGCATCAATCACTGCTTGAGCTTGAGTTAAATTGGTGGCAATAGTGTTATATAAAGCACCATGTGGTTTGACGTAAGTCACTTTTGTTCCAGCGACTTGAGCCAACCCTTGCAGCGCTGAGATTTGATAAAGCACGTCTGCGTATAATTCATCATAAGATACATCCATATTACGGCGACCAAAACCAACCCGATCTGGATACGAAACATGCGCTCCCACACTAACATTTTGAGCAGCCGCTTGTTTTAAGGTATTTAACATATTGACAGGATCGCCTGCATGAAAACCGCATGCAATATTGGCACTACTCACAATCGCAAGAATCTGCTCATCATTTCCCATTTTCCAAGCACCATAGCTTTCGCCTAAGTCGCTGTTTAAATCAATATGCATATATAAACCTAATGCTGATTTTATGATCCGATAATTGAGTAATATATTCGAAGTGATTACAAAATCACATATTTTATCGACTTTAACAGCTTATAGCTGTGACTAAGGTTACGGTTTCTTGTGCCTGTAAATGTCTAAGTGTTAGCACTTCGGGATACTATGCTTGGCGAAAGCGACAGATGTATGTCCATCAGAAATATACTGATTTAAAAGCTATTTATTGGCAGCACCATGCTCGCTTAGGAGCACCTTCATTGACGCATGACATGCATGATTTAGGTTACTGCATAAGTGAACGTACAGTTGGAAGAATGAGGATTTGAGTTGCCGCCTGTTGGATTCATATTTCCAACACAACCATTTAAAAACAAGCTAGATGCAGAACAGATCAAAATTGGATATTTCATCTATACCCCCCCTATTGAGTGAATGAATGATTTGCAAAATTGTACAAAAACCAGCAGAAATGACTAAAACTCAAAGCTAGTTTATGAATAAACCATATCAAAACAAAAACAGTTGTAAATTTTCATTCACAACTGTTTTATAAATAAATCTATAAATGGTTTAAATAAATTTATTTCGCAGCCATACGAATACCGCCATCTAAGCGGATCACTTCACCATTTAAATATGAATTTTCAGCAATATGTGCAACTAAACGACCAAATTCTTCAGGACGTCCCAAACGTGATGGATAAGGCACCATTTGCCCTAAGGCATCTTGTACATTTTGCGGTAAGCCTTTCAGCATTGGAGTTTCCATAATCCCTGGTGCAATGGTTAAAACACGAATTTGATGACGTGCTAACTCGCGCGCAATCGGAAGCGTCATCGCAACTACAGCACCTTTTGATGCAGAATAAGCCGCTTGTCCAATTTGCCCATCAAAAGCAGCAACTGAAGCTGTATTTACAATCACCCCACGATCTTCATCGCCTTCAGCAACAATATTTTTACTCATTGCATCTGCTGCGAAACGCAACATGTTAAATGTACCCGTCACGTTGATATGTAAGGTTTTTGAGAACATAGCTAAATCATGTACAGATTCTTTGCCCACAACTTTTGCTGAGGGTCCAATCCCTGCACAGTTGACTAGTCCATATACCGCACCATATTTTGCAACAACATCTTTAAAGAATTGCTCTGCAGCTTGCTCATCAGTTACATCTAATTTTACAAATTCAGCTTGTGCACCTAATGCTTGTGCCTGTTGTTCACCCGCTTCAGTGTTCATATCGACTAAGGTAACCGTCGCACCTTGTTTAACGAGAACCTCTGCTGTTGCAGCACCTAAACCAGAGCCACCACCAGTAATAACAAAATGTTTTCCTTGAATTTTCATCTAAATTTCCTCGTAAATTAAAAATATAAATTTTTATAAGCGAGAGTAAAGCCAAGTTTTTTCCGATACAATTCCTAAAAGTAGCAAAAGTGATGCGACTTTTGAGCATTCAACCTATTTACTCTTCTATATTTCATTTTTATATGAACAAAAACACCGATCTCGATCTTAATTCTGCTAAGGATACAATTTCAATTGCTTTAATTCGTGAAGCATTGAGTGTTGCCGCAAGTCGAGGTTTAGATATTCTTCATATCGCTAATCAAGTAGGCGTTTCAGTCGAACTGCTCAGTTCAACCAAAGCCCGTGTTCCAGTGATGCAATGTGCACGATTGTGGATTGAGCTAGCAGAACATATGAATGATGAGTTTCTAGGAATGGATCGCCATCCAATGCGTCGAGGAAGCTATAGCTTATTGGCAAAGTTGGCATTCAGTGCAGAAACATTAGAACAAGCTATTCAAGAAATCTTAAAGTTTCTGAGTTTAGTGTTGGATGACATTCAAGGTGAATTGATTCAACAAGGTGCAAAAGCATACTTAATTTTGCATGACCGTGAACATCCTAAACGAATGTTTACTTATTCGACCTATTTGATGTTAGTCCATAGTTTAATGTGTTGGCTAAGTGACCAGCGCATCCCTTTTCAGAAAATGACCTTTAAATGTCATCAACCTGTCGAAATACAGGATTATCGTGTTCGTTTTTGCGAAGATATTCAATTTAATGCTGATCAAAATCTCATTGAATTTGATGCAAACTACCTCAAACACAAAATCAAAAAAGATAAACAGGCTTTAAATGACTTTCTCAGACAAACGCCTTACAACCTAATTGTTCGCTTTAAAAATGAAAACTCTTTAAGCTTGCAAATACGTCGTCAACTGCTTTTACAACCACCCTCAGAGTGGGATGAACTCAAAGAAATTGCCCAACAACTGAATATGTCAACGGCAACCATTCAACGCCGTTTAAAACAAGAAGGTGTCAGTTATCAGCAGCTAAAAAATGATATTCGCTGCGATATTGCAATTGAACGGCTCAGTAAAAGCAATGATTCAATTCAGAACATCAGTGATGATTTGCATTTCCATGATCCAAGTGCATTTCATCGCGCTTTTAAAAAATGGACAGGCGTTAGTCCCGGTGCTTATCGTGCGAAAACACTATTTAGTAAAATAGAAGCTTAAATAGTTTTTTGTCCTAGACTGACACGGTCATTGCCACCATAATCCTTGATAGTCTGAATCTGCTTAAAACCTTGTTGCTCAAACATATTTCGCACTGCTTGCCCTTGATCATAACCATGTTCAAGCACAATCCAACCATTGGGTTTAAGCCAATCTTTGCCTTGGGTAATAATGGTTTCAATATCCGCCATACCCTTCTTATCAGCAATCAAAGCACGCTCAGGTTCAGACTTGAGCTTTTGCATATGTACATCATCAGGATCAATATACGGCGGATTGGAGACAATCAAATCAAACTGTTGCTGCTCTAAAGCCTCGAACCAAGCCCCACAAGCGAACTTCACTTGCATCAGCCCGTGTCGAACTGCATTGTCCTGCGCCACGTCTAAAGTTGGTGCGTATATATCAGTTGCAGTGACTTGCCATTGCGGACGCTCACTTGCGAGCGCCAAAGCAATTGCGCCTGTTCCTGTGCCTAGGTCAACAATATTCGCGTGTTGATCGAGTGGCAGTTTGAGCACCGTTTCAACCAAAATTTCGGTATCTGGGCGTGGCACTAGAGTGTCATGGGTGACTTTTAAATCCAACGTCCAAAAAGGTTGTGAACCTGTGACATAAGCCAAAGGCTCACCCTGTTCGATACGTGCAAGCCCTTCTAAAAAAGCCTGTTCCTGTATTTCAGTCAACTCTTGCTCAAGTCTTAATTTGAGTTCTAAAGCATTGATACCTAGTAGGTGTTCAAGTAGCCATGCCGCCTCTTGACGTTCATAGCTATCAATTTCACCTTTGATTTCTAAGGCTTGAGCAATATTCATTAGCCGCCATTTTCCTGTGCAAGCATCGCCAACTGATCCGCCTGATATTCACGATGTAAGCTATCCAGCAATTCCGTTAAATCACCTTCCATAATTGCATCTAACTTATATAAAGTCAGGTTAATACGGTGATCAGTCATACGACCTTGAGGGTAGTTATAGGTACGAATACGTTCAGAACGATCACCTGAACCGACGAGGTCACGGCGCATTTCTGAAGTTGCTGCATCAGCGGCTGCACGTTTAGCATTTTCTAAACGTGAGACTAACAATGCCATCGCTTTGGCTTTATTCTTATGTTGCGAACGCTCTTCCTGACATTCCACTACCACACCCGATGGAATATGGGTAATACGCACCGCAGAATCGGTTTTGTTAATATGCTGACCACCTGCACCTGATGCACGATAGGTATCAATACGCAGATCGGCGGGATTGATTTCAACTGTGGTATCCACATCCACTTCTGGCAGAATCGCAACAGTACACGCTGAAGTGTGTACACGACCTTGAGATTCAGTCGCAGGTACACGTTGAACACGGTGTGCACCACTCTCAAATTTCAAACGACCATAGACGCCTTCGCCATCAATACGGCAAATGATTTCTTTATAACCGCCATGCTCACCTTCATTTTCAGAAAGTACTTCAATACGCCAACTTTGTGTTTCAGCATATTTGCTATACATACGGAATAAATCACCCGAGAAGATCGCAGCTTCATCACCACCTGTACCCGCACGCACCTCAAGATAGGCTGCATTGGCATCATTTGGATCTTTCGGAATCATTAGAACATTTAATTGTTCTTCGAGATTAACGAGAAGCGCTTTATTTTCTTTAATTTCTTCTTCAGCCATATCTTTGAAATCGGGATCTGATTTCATTATTTCAGCCGTTTCAATATCTTCTTCAGCTTGACGATATTTGCTCCAAACCTCAGTGATTTCTGTTAAATCATTATGTTCGCGAGACAATTTACGAAAACGTTTATTGTCCGAAATTACTTCTACATCAGCGAGCAATGCAGTCAGCTCTTCGTGACGATCACAAAGTTGATCCAGTCTTAAACGGAGTGATGCTTTCATGGGCGGAATATCTCAAAACTAAAGACTCAGTGCCGATCAAAATAATGAAGCACGAGCAAAATCAAAAAATTGCGCATAGTTTACAGATTCTAAGGCTTAAAAGACATAGAGAAACTAGGTAACTTAACAATCCCCTATTATTTCATCACAAATTCTGCGTTTTTTTAGTATGTATAGGTTGTTCTCTTACCTGAGCTTCGATATAAATAATCAAAGATAAATTAGAATGATAAAACAATAGGATAAACCATGAGTAATTTAGTAAACCGCCCTACACTCGCCTTCACAGCCGCAAGCTGGCTTGCGGTTCTTATTGGTGTTGTTGGTTTTATGATTGGATTGTGGAATGCAGAAATGCCTCTGCATGAAAAAGGCTATTATTTGATCATTCTATTATATGGACTGTTCTCCACGATCTCACTACAAAAAACATTACGGGATCAATTAGAAGAAATACCTGTAACTATGATTTATGTTGCGCTTTGTTGGGCATCAGTTGGTATTTGCATTGGATTATTACTATTTAGTTTAACTAACGCTACGCTCACTTTAAGTGAAAAAGGGTACTACATTATGTCTTTCTTACTCAGTTTGTTTGGCGTCACAGCGACCCAAAAGAACATTCGTGATCTCGATCATTTACGTCATCAACAAGAAATAAATTCTCATCAACCCAAATTAGAAGAAGAGTCGAGTAAGAAAGTTCCATTAGATTAATTACAATCCATTAAAGAGTGCTTGTCGTTTAAGCCTCTTTTTGTGAATTAAATCAGTATTTGATTGATTACAAATATTTATTTCACGTTATTCAGGATTGTTATTAACAAAACACTACATTCTCCTTACTAAGTAGTAATAATTTCTGTCGGCATCTCCATATTTTCTTTCTCAAACTTTGTTACATTTGCAGTCATTAAAAAGATGTCCCATTACTGGGAACATGGAGTCAAAATGAAAGCGAATATTTTGTTATTGAGCGCAATTTTAGCAAGCTCAACTCTAGCAACCAGCGTGTATGCTGATAATGCCACACGTGTTGCAGCAACTTCTGCTTTAGGTAGTGTTGTTGGTACAGCAATTGGTAAAGAAATTGGTGGTAATAATGGTGCGATGATTGGCTCTGCTGTCGGTGGTGCTGGCGGTGCGGCGGCTGCAAGTAGCAAACGTACTCGTACTGAAGCTGCGATTGGCGGTGGTCTAGGTGGTGTTGGTGGCTACACTGTAGGTAAAAATGTAGGTGGAACCACAGGTGGATATATCGGAGCGGCAGCTGGTGCAGCGGGCGGTGCAGCATTAGGTCGTCAAGTTGGTCAAGATCGTGATTATGACAATCGCCAAGATAACAAACGTCATTGGAAAAAGAAAAAACATCGTCATCATTAATCATTCTAAAAAGCACCTTAGGCACTGCTGTCCCATAGTTAGACTTAAATAAAAAAACCTGAGTCCAAAGTAGTTAAAATATAAGTGCGAACAAACACTTCAACTACAAGGATTCAGGTTTTTTCACATCAGAATACGGTATTTCATCAATTACTCAAGCCCATTTTGAGACAAGATTTTGAACGTCTTGCAAAACAATACCATCAAGGACAAAAATTAAGATCAGCAACACGATGGGATCAATTTATTGCAATATTAATGTCCCAACTATCATGCCGTCAAAGCTTGAGGGATATTGAATCTAATCTCGAATCACAACAGGAAAAGCTTTATCACCTTGGTGCCAAAAGAATTGCACGAAGTACGTTAGCAAGAATCAATCAAGAACAACCCGCTCGCTTGTATCAACAATTGTTTATCCAACTACTTCAACATTGTGAAAATTCCAAGATTGCTCATAAATTTCGATTTAAAAATCCACTCTATTCACTTGATGCGAGTCATATTGATCTTTCACTGTCATTGTGTGAATGGGCAAAAGTACATGAGTCCAAAGCCAGTATAAAACTTACAGTTGGGTTAAATCATAGTAATACCATTCCTGAATTTGTTGCGCTTGGTGATGGTATTGAAAATGACATGGTACAAGGTCTACGACTCAAATTCCCACCTGGAAGTATCATTGTATTTGATAAAGGGTATGTTGATTATCAGTGTTTTGTAGAAATGACCAACCAAAAAGTCAGCTTTGTCACTAGGCTGAGACCAAAGACAGTTTATGAGGTGAAATCAAAACAAGATGTGTTAGTCAGTAAGGGGATTCTTGCGGATGAATATATTGAGTTGAGTAGCGATTATGCTAAAAAGCGTGGTGCACCGAAGCGATTAAGACGTATAGAATTTTATCCATTGGAGCGTAAAACCTCGGGGTTTAGCCCGAGGATATAAGCGAGTGGCGTAAGCCATTAATGCGGTGTTTGCTGTTGTTGAATATATTGTTTAACAATTCCAATTGGCGCACCGCCACATGAAGCAGCGAAGTAACTAGGCGACCACAAAGCACTGCCCCATAGCTTGTTTTTAATTTCAGGGTGTTTGGTTCTTACAATGCGACTTGAAGCACCCTTTAAACTATTCACTAAGCTAGAAATTGCTATTTTAGGTGGATAATTCACAAGCAAATGAACATGATCGTGTTCACCATCAAACTCTACCAACTCGGCTTCAAAGTCTAAGCAGATACGCTCAAACACTTCACGCATTGTTTCAAGCATTGCTTTGGTAAAAACATCTCTACGGTATTTAGCCACAAAGACTAAATGTACATGCATATTAAAAACACAGTGGCGACCTGTTCTAATCTCTTGACTATTGCTCATAGACCAAATATATTTTAATCATGAAAACACTTAAATTACGCATAAAAGACAAACATTACAAGGTACTAGACCAACTCGCATTGGAAGTAAATTTTGTTTGGAATTATGTGAATGATTTAGGATTTAAACATCTAAAAAGAAAAGGTGAATTTCTTTCAGCTTACGATATTGCTAAATACACGAAAGGCACATCTAAAGAATGCAATCTGCATAGTCAAACTGTTCAAGCGATAACAGAAGAATTGGTTACTCGAAGAAAGCAGTTTAAAAAAGCAAAGCTAAAATGGCGGGTGAGTAATAAGAAGTCTGCAAGACGTTCTTTGGGTTGGATACCCTTCAAAAAGGTTGCAATCAAATATGCTGATGGCTACGTGCAGTATGGCAAGCATCAATTCAAGCTATGGGATAGCTATGGACTATCAAAATACAACGTCAAAACAGGCTCATTTGTAGAAGACAGTCGTGGACGTTGGTATGTTTGTTTAGTTGTTGATAAGACAAAACAAGTTAAATCAAAGGGTAATACCTCAATCGGTATAGATTTGGGCTTAAAAGACCTTGCAACCTGTTCAGATGGCGTAAAGCTCAAAGCCCCTCAAATCTATCGGCAATACGAACAAAAACTTGGCATTGCTCAACGTGCTAGAAATAAAAAGCGTGTTAAAGCGATTCATGCCAAGATTAGAAACATACGTCAAAATACGCTACATCAATTCAGTCATAAATTGGTGAATAAACATGCAGCCATCTTCGTTGGTAATGTGAATGCAAAGGCATTAGCACGGACTAAACTAGCGAAGTCTGTATTAGATGCAAGTTGGACAACACTTAGAACCATGCTCAAGTATAAATGCGAGAACGCAAGTGTATGGTATAAAGAAGTCAATGAAGCCTATACCACCCAAACTTGTTCGAGCTGTGGCTCACGCTGTAGTAGTCCGAAAGGTAGAACGGGACTTGGAATAAGAGAATGGCAGTGCATGGAATGCGGTACATTCCATGATAGGGATATAAATTCCGCACTGAATATTCTTGCGCTCGGACATGAGCGTCTAGCAGTAGGAATCCCCGTCCTTTAGGTCGCGGAGGATGTCAAGATGAAAAAAAGAAAAGAACGTTTGAGTTTTTAAGTAATAACTTTCATTTAGCTGCATCTACCATTGCTGCAATTTATAAAGATCGGTGGAAAGTAGAACTATTTTTTAAAGCGATCAAGCAAAACCTAAAATTGAAATCGTTTCTAGGCCGTAGCCGCAATGCGATACAAACACAAATATGGATTGCACTAATCGCGTATTTACTGGTGAGTTTTGCGAAACATATGGCACAAGAACGATGGAGTGTTCAAAGATTATTAAGAATTATTCAGGTGAATTTATTTGAAAGGAAACCATTGAAGGCTTTGTTTTTACCTGACAAAAAGTGGAATAAACAAGAAGAACCTCAACTGAGGTTCTTCTTGTGATATTTGTGAGACAGCAGTGCCCTAAGGTGCTTTTTTCACTAGAAGCTCGTTGCGATCAAAACTAGGAAACTAAACAACAACGTACCTATAGATCGTTTACAATGTACATGCACTTCTTGCTCAAGCCCTTGAGTCAATTGCTCTAAGTTTTCCATAACTTTGCGCTCATTTAATGTACGGCAATTGTTAATTTGCCTAAATAATCCACCAGTTAAAATTAGCAAAAAGTCTAATAATCTGCTAGAGCAATTTTTTAACCAATAGGTTAAATTGTGACAAAAATAAGTACATTACAAGAAATAATGATGATTAAAATTTATAGATACTATCCGAAAATTAAAAAAGCTCACTATTGTGAGCTTTTTTAATTTAGATGTTTAGTTTTGAGCAATTACTGTAATACCAGTTGCTTGAGGTCCTTTTTTACCATCAGCAATAGTGAATGAAACACGTTGTCCTTCATGTAAAACCTTAAAACCGTTACTTTGGATTTCACTAAAATGAGCAAATACATCTTGCCCAGAATCCGCATGAATAAAGCCAAAACCTTTAGTTTCATTGAACCATTTAACTGTACCAGTCACAGTGTTAGACATATACTTAACCTATTAGAAATATTTGGAATGCTTAGCAGCAAGTAACTTGGAATCATAAACTCTGAGATTAAATCTGATAACACGAAAGGTTTATCTAAACTACGAGATGAAAGATTTTCTGAATCAACAGTGTTATTCTTCTAGTTATTATTTAATATACACCACTTTACTTTTTCGGCACAAACATTATCTAACTGTAGATGAAAAATTGGGGGCGAATAGTTGTATTACTAAAAAATCCTATTAAAAAACAATCGCTTTTAGCATTTCAAAAATTGTAAAATTTCATTTATCTCAATCAAATAATTATATTTAAAAATTATTTTGATGCTTTTCTCGCACATAAAAAACATCAAAAAAGCCCACATATGTGAGCTTTTTTTTACTGGTCTAAAAATTAGATAACAGTGATGAGCGTTGCTTGTGGTCCTTTCTTACCTTGACCAAGTACGAAAGAAACGCGTTGGCCTTCTTGTAATACTTTAAAACCTTTGCTTTGGATTTCGCTGAAGTGAGCAAAAACATCTTGACCAGAATCAGCTTGAATGAAACCAAAACCTTTAGTTTCGTTAAACCACTTAACAGTACCAGTAACTGTATCAGACATACTTTTAAACCTTTTAAAATTTGTTCATTTATAAATTAAATCAAAATTTTCATTCTGACTTAACTTAATCTATCTTTATTTGACAGATACTGCAAGCATAGCAAATTTTAAGTCATACGAGATAGTGCATCTATGAAAGTATTGAAAGTTTTATCTCTTGAATGAAAGAGGTTGAGCTTTAATAAACCAAATCATGTAAAAATAACATTCTTTGCTAAATCAAAAAATTAGCTTTGATAGTGTAGTTACACAACTTATAAAACTTAAGATTTACTGACAAGAGATCATAAAAAATATTTTATCTTTCCCATTTAAGATTTTCTTATATACAAATTTACTGATTGCTTTCTTATACAAAATTCGACTTTTAGGCAGAAGATCAACCTCTATAAAGCTTAGAATTTCATGCAAAGCACAACTAGAAATCAAAAGATAGTTTTTAGATATAAAAAAAGCCCACATAAAGTGAGCTTTTTTTTCAAGCAATCTTATTAGATAACTTTAATTGTAGTTGCTTGTGGTCCTTTTTTACCTTGACCAAGTACAAACGAAACGCGTTGGCCTTCGTTTAATACTTTGAAACCATTGCTTTGGATTTCACTGAAGTGAGCAAAAACATCTTGGCCAGAATCAGCTTGAATGAAACCAAAACCTTTAGTTTCGTTAAACCACTTAACAGTACCAGTAACTGTATCAGACATACTTTTAAACCTTTAAACTTTGTTCATTTATGAATTAAATCAAATTATGAATATTGATTTAACCCAATCTATCTTTAACCAATAGATACTTCAAGTGCGTAAATTATCTATATTAATCGATAAAGCTGATTAACATCGGTATAGAAGCTTTTCCCATCTAGATTAAAATCGACTTCTCGACCCGACTCTAGCTGGATTTTCTTTCCAACCTCTACCCATTTGAAACCATCCAACGTATTTTGTTGACGTTTCAGCGGGATAATTTGCACACAAATTTCATTGCCATTGCTGGCTTTGGCTACACGCCATTCATTAATAATTTTCAACACAAAATCACTCATTTCTGAGCTCAAGTGATCGATTTGGATTTACTATAACGCTAGATATATGGAGAGAGGTAAACTACAATTCTAGAATCTAATAATTTTTAGCTTTCTTTAGGGTTATTTCAGCTAACTTAATTGCCGTCTAATCTTTCAGATAACAACAATTCAATAATCACAGAGCTAATATTCAATTAACTTTAAAGTGGTAGCGGGAGCTGGATTTGAACCAACGACCTTCGGGTTATGAGCCCGACGAGCTACCAGACTGCTCCATCCCGCATCAACATCTTGATCAACATGTTTGATCAATGAGATGCTTTATACGCCCATCTCCCCCACAATGCAAATTTTTTTTAGAAAAATCACATAATTTACTGCCTAACGCTCAAATTAAACACAAGTTGACTAAAAACCAACCAAAATAAGTCTTACTAGTTGATCTGTTCGAAAGAGACCGAATTTTGGAATATGCACTCAATAAAACTAACTCTGTTTAATAAATACACTATTTTCTTATAATTCAAAATCCTACAAAAATATTATGCAGCGAAAAGCCTGCTATGTAACAATATCAACAATCTTTCATTTTTATAGTTCGACATGTCATTAATTATTGGTATTGATCCTGGTTCACGCTTAACAGGTTATGGAATTATCGAAAAAGATGGCAATAAACTACGTTTTGTCGATGCGGGAACAATTCGTACTGAAACTCAAGCAATGCCTGAACGACTAAAACGTATTTTTGCAGGTGTTGAACGTATTGTTAAATTTCACGGTCCTACTGAGGCTGCCGTTGAACAAGTTTTCATGGCGCAGAACCCTGATTCTGCTTTAAAACTTGGACAAGCCCGTGGTGCGGCAATTGCGGCGTTGGTCAATTTAGACCTACAAGTCGCGGAATATACTGCTCGTCAAATCAAACAGTCAGTGGTAGGTTACGGCGCTGCTGAAAAAGAGCAAGTACAAATGATGGTAATGCGTTTATTGAACCTAAGCATTCAACCACAAGCTGATGCAGCCGATGCGTTAGCTGCTGCAATCTGTCATGCTCATGCTTCAGGCAGCATGAGCAAAATGGCAGTGTTAAATGCGCTCGGTGGTATGGCTCGGGGACGGAGTCGTTCGAGTAGTAGAAGGCGTTAGTTTTCTTGATTTACCACTGTGTAAATCATTTTGCCCATTTCGTGTGCTTGCAAACCCCTCATACCATTTTCAGCAAGTAAATCCCCTGCTTGCGCATGTAAGCTTACAATTTCATGTAATGCAATCTGCCTATGAAACTGAGCTTTTAAACTGGCAATCATACCCGCCAACACATCACCCATGCCTCCTGTTCCCATACCCGCATTGCCTTGAGTACAGATAAATAATTCATCTTCTAAAATCAAGCTACCCGCTCCTTTAAGTACCCATTGTCCTGCGTATTTTTGCTCTAGCTGATAAATTGCT
>ERZ650302.109-NODE-109-length-38541-cov-12.731851_pt1 | contig 38541 bp, 32 predicted proteins | sample MGYA00376238_ERZ650302 | MGnify/ENA primary metagenome ERZ650302 (study PRJEB26733, sample SAMN07839298) | wastewater metagenome | biome: urban; feature: wastewater treatment plant; material: waste water | place: USA: North Carolina | collected 2016-04-28 ... | reverse complement strand
CATCCAGTAACAAGAGGAACAGCTCAAAATGATGATATTTACTTCCAAACAAGAGAAGTTCAAAATAAATTTTACGATGCTGTACCTGACATGGTAAATGATTACATGCAAGAAATTTCTAAAATAACAGGAAGACAATATGCACCATTTGTTTATTACGGAGCTCCTGATGCAGAAAGAGTTATAATTGCAATGGGATCAGTAAATGAAACTATAAGAGAAACAATAGATTATTTAACTAAAAAAGGAGAAAAAGTAGGATTATTAATAGTTCACTTATACAGACCTTTCTCAGCTAAATACTTCTTCAATGTAATACCTAAAACAGTTAAATCAATAGCCGTATTAGATAGAACAAAAGAACCTGGAGCATTAGGAGAACCTTTATACTTAGATGTAAGAGCTTTATATTATGGAAGAGAAAACGCTCCTATAGTTGTTGGTGGAAGATACGGGTTATCTTCAAAAGATACAACACCTGAACAAATATTAGCAGTATATAAAAACTTATCACAACCTGAACCAAAAGATCAATTCACAGTAGGAATAATAGATGATGTTACATTTACTTCATTACCATTAGAAGAAGCAGTATTTGCTGGAAATGAAGATGCTAGAGAGTGCTTATTCTTTGGATTAGGATCAGATGGAACAGTTGGGGCAAATAAAAACTCAATAAAAATAATAGGGGATAAAACAGATTTATATGCACAAGCATATTTTGCATATGATTCTAAAAAATCAGGTGGGGTTACAAGATCACACTTAAGATTTTCAAAAGATCCTATTAGATCAACATATTTAGTAACAAAACCAAATTTCGTAGCATGTTCTACACCAGCTTATATGGGTAAATATGATATGATATCTGGATTAAAAGACGGAGGAACATTCCTATTAAATACAATTTGGGATGCAGACAAAGTTATTGCAACAATACCAAATGAAATTAAAAAAGCTTTAGCAGATAAAAAAGCTAAATTCTACATAATTAATGCTACTAAAATTGCAGAAGAAATAGGATTAGGAAACAGAACTAATACTATTATGCAATCAGCTTTCTTTAAATTAGCAGACATAATAGATTATGAAACTGCAAAAAATTATATGAAAGAATATGCTGAAAAAACATATGGAACAAAAGGAAAAGATATAGTTGATAAAAACTGGGCAGCGATCGATAAAGGAACAGAAGGATTAGTTGAAGTTGCTGTAGATTCAACTTGGTCATCTTTAACAGTTGATGAAGCAATTATAGATTCAGCAAAACCTGAGTTCATAAAAAGAATAGCGGACCCTATAAATGCAGTTAAAGGTGATTCTTTACCAGTATCAGCATTCTTAGGTTATGAAGATGGAACATTCGAAAATGGAACAACTGCTTATGAAAAAAGAGGAATTGCAGTTAATGTACCAGAATGGATACCTGAAAACTGTATACAATGTAACCAATGTGCGTTCGTGTGTCCTCATGCTGTAATAAGACCATTCTTAATTGATGAAAATGAATTAGCAGCAGCACCAGAAGGAATGAACACAATAAAAGCAATTGGAAAAGGACTTGAAGGATTACAATACAAAATACAAGTTTCAACTTTAGATTGTACAGGATGTGGATCATGTGTAAACGTTTGTCCAGCACCAAAAGGAAAAGCAATACAAATGAAACCAATCAATACACAAGTAGATAAAAAAGAACCTGAATTTGCAGAATACTTATTCGATAAAGTGACATACAAAGATCACATCATGGGGAAAGCAAATGTAAAATCATCACAATTTGCTAAACCATTATTTGAATTCTCAGGAGCATGTGCAGGATGTGGAGAAACACCATACGTAAAATTAGTAACTCAATTATTTGGAGAAAGAATGATGGTAGCAAATGCTACAGGATGTTCTTCAATTTACGGAGGATCAGCACCAGCAACTCCATACACAACAAATAACGCAGGAGAAGGTCCAGCATGGGCATCTTCATTATTCGAAGATAATGCAGAATATGGATTTGGAATGCATGTAGCAATAGAAACAATAAGAGCAAGAATTGAAATAAGAATGAACGAATCTATGTCAGAAGTTTCTCCAGAATTAGCAGAATTATATAAAGAATGGATAGCTAATATTACAAGTGGAGAGGTAACTAAAGAATTAAGAAATAAAATGGTGCCATTATTAGAAAAAGAAACAGGAGAAGCAGCAAAAGAAATCTTATCACTAAAACAATACTTAGTTAAAAAATCTGTATGGATGTTCGGTGGAGATGGTTGGGCATATGATATAGGTTATGGAGGACTAGACCATGTATTAGCATCTGGAGAAGATGTAAATATATTAGTAATGGATACAGAAGTGTATTCAAACACTGGAGGTCAATCATCTAAATCATCACCAGCAGGATCAATTGCGAAATTTACTTCATCAGGAAAAGCAATTAAGAAAAAAGATTTAGCTGCGATCTCAATGACTTATGGAAACATATACATTGGTCAAATAGCAATGGGAGCTAATCAAAACCAAACATTAAAAGCAATAAAAGAAGCAGAAGAATATCCAGGACCATCAATCATAATAGCTTACTCACCATGTATAGCACAAGGATTGAAAGCAGGATTAGAAAAATCACAAACAGAAGAAAAATTAGCAGTTGAAGCAGGATACTGGCCAATATTCAGATTTGACCCAAGATTAACAGAGCAAGGGAAAAATCCTTTACAACTAGATTGTCCAGAACCAAATTGGGATAAATATCAAGACTTCTTAAAAGGTGAAAGAAGATATGCATCATTAATGTCAGAATTCCCTGAAAAAGCAGAAGAATTATTCAAATTAAACCAAAGCAATGCTAAAGATAGATGGAATTTCTATAAGAGATTCTCTCAAATGGATTACTCAACAAATTAATTAGTAAAATAAAATAATGAACACACCAACAAAGGCCAGATGGTCTGAAATTGGTGTGTTTTTATTTGTTCTCACACCAATTATAAATAATTAAAAATAGATTGAAAAAATAATCTTTTTGATTTATAATAGTAAAGAGGGTGGTGTTAATAATGAGAAAAAGGGGTTTCACATTAATTGAAGTAGTCTTGTATTTAGGGCTAATATCAATATTAATGGGTATATTTTTAGTTAATCAAGATAAGAAAGAGCAAGTAAAACAACTGGGAATTGCAAAGAAGGAAATAGTCCAATTTATTAGAAAAATTCAACAAGTATCATATTATGAAAAAAGAGAGTACGTGCTAGATATTAAAATATCCAATAAAACAATTTCTTATATGGATAATAATGGAAAACTACAGAAGCTAGAGTTACCTAGTAATATTTCATATATGAGTAATAATATTAATAGAGATAGTGATTTTATAAGATCTACAACAACAAATGGGAACTTTGAAAAAGGATTTTCGATATATTTGTTAGATAAAGGGAAGAAAAAAATATATTATCGAGTATCAACAAATACAATCAACTCATTGAAATATCCAATTATAAGCGTGTACAAAGCAAAGAAAGCAATTAATGTAGCAGAAGACTACAGCAATGAAAAACTTTGGGCAGAAGAGTTGTGATGGCGTATGATAGAGTTATTATTGTGCTGTCTAAGCTTAATTATAGGATTTTTTTCATTCAAATACTCTGTTAGTCTAACTGTGTTAATAATTATTTCTGTAATATTGATTATTTTAGGGTATCCAAAAAAAGATAACAGATATTTATTTATATTATTGGTTCCTATATCATATATGTACACTAGTTACACAACATATCAAAGTCAATTAGAGAGAAACATAAATAAAAATGTAATAATCTACACTAAAATTGATGGAAAAAGTGGATCAATCATAAAACTGGAAAATAAATATTTAAAAAAAACGGGATTTATAAAAAATAGTAAAGAGTTACCATATGGAAATTATGTAATGCTTTACTCTATTAAATCAATTAAAGAGGATGATAAATTTATTGTATTAGATGGTGAAATAATAGGATACAAAAGTGGATTGCTAAATAAAGTGAGATTGTATATTTCGCAAATGCTAGACGACCTTCTCATAAGTTACGATAACTTACATGCATTTTCAAAGGCATCCATATTAGGAGAGAAAGCGGATGTAACAAAAGATATGAATGACAAATTCAAATATACAGGACTCGCTCATCTTGTAGTAATATCAGGATCTCATATAAGTCTTATAATTATCTGGTCAGTGAAATTATTAGATGAATTGAATATTAACTATAGAATCAAATATGCAGTTGCATTCTTTATTTTAACATTTTATTGTTCTATTGTAGGTCTTTCACCAGCCATATTGAGGGCTTATTTTATGGGTGCAATAATGATATTGGCAAGGTTATTATTTGAGGAAGAAGATAGTACCAAATCATTTTTAATATCATTTATTTTCATTTTTATATTAAATCCATATTCTGTGATTGATATTTCATTGCAATTATCATATGCTGCTGTTGGTACAATGATATTTATTTATCCTATTTTTGAGAAATATTATAAATTAAAATTTTCCAGAATAAAAGGACTATTAGATGAGATAAATAAAATAATAATATTAAGTATTTGTATACAGATAGTTACGACTCCTTTATTCCTTATATACTTTCAAAAATTACCTATATTTTCATTTTTGTTGAATATTGTTGGGATACCTGTTGGAACAATATTGATAGAATTTTTATTTCTTTTAGTTTTTTTGAATTTTATTAAGATACAAATTTTCAATATATTAATTGTAAAGATTGTAAAGTTTACATATGATTCATTTGAAGGTTTTATATACGTTGGAAGTAAAATACCACTTTTACAGATTAATCTTGATACGAGTGTATCTATGTTTTGGATTGCAATATACTATCTATGTATTTTATACATCATATTAATGATGAAAGAGAAAAATATAAGATATGAAAAAGTAAGAATGGAACGAAAAAAGAAAGTCGTTGTTGTTACAGATGAAATATTGAAGTAAAAAGTTATAGATAAATATAACCTGTCATGTTATAATTAATTAGAAGAATTAAAATTTGAGGCGGTGCTTATTTATGGAAATAATTCATGTTAAAGATAAAGGATTTTTTATTGAAAAAAGCTCAGATGAAAAAAAAGAAATTATAGCAGAATTAACGTATAAAAGAGATGGTAATGTGCTTATAGCAGATCATACATTTGTTTCAGAAGAGTTAAGAGGACAAGGGGTAGCAGAAAAGCTATTCAATGAAATCGTTAGTTTTGCAAGAGAAAATGATTTGAAAATCCATGCAGTATGTTCGTATATAGTTAGAAAATTTGAAAATGAAACATATAGTGATATAAAAGTATAATGATAACATTATTTACTTTGAAAATAATAGCAATCATTACTATGTTTCTAGATCATTATTATAGAATAATTGGGGGGCCTGAGTGGTTAAGTATATTAGGAAGATTGGCTTTCCCAATTTTTGCATTTTCTATAAGTGAAGGGTATTCTCATACTAAAAATGTAAATAAATATCTTATGAGACTTTTAAATTTTGCAATTATAATTCAGCTACCTAATTTCCTTGGATTTCAGGAATATCCATTAAATATATTCTTTACATTAGCGCTAGGCTTATTCTGCTTAGAGATTCTAGATAATAATAAAATTAATATTGTTGTTAGATATATTGTCGTACTTTACTTATGTTTCTTAGCAGAAAAAACGGGATTAGACTATGGTGCGTATGGAGTAATATTGATAATATTATTTAATAAGTTGAGAAATAATAAGTTGTATATATTTATTGCATTTTTGGCATTAAATTTGGTAATATTAAAAATTGGGAATTTGAGTGAAATACAAATATATTCGATATTTTCGTTAGTCCCAATATTTTTATATAATGGTAAAAAAGGTTACGGGATGAAATACTTCTTTTATTTATTTTATCCGTTGCATTTTATCTTTTTATATTTTTTGAATGAATTGTTAGGGAGAATGAGATGACGAAAAAAAATAGAGCAAAACAAGTTGTAGAATTGCTAAGAGAAAAATTCAAAGAGCCTAAAATAGCTCTTAATTATGATAATGAATACCAATTACTAGTAGCAGTAATATTATCAGCTCAGTGTACGGATGTGAGAGTTAATATAGTTACAAAAGATTTTTTCAAAATTATAAAAATTCCAGCAGATATGAGAAAATTAACTCTAAAAGAAGTCGAAACATATGTCAAATCAACAGGATTTTATAAGAATAAAGCAAAGAATCTCAAATTGAATGCAGAACAGTTGTTAGAAAGACACGATGATAAAGTTCCGAATACAATGGCAGAATTAACTGAACTTGCAGGAGTTGGAAGAAAAACAGCAAATGTGATGCTAGGTGACATTTGGGGCATTAGTGAAGGGATTGTTGTGGACACGCATGTTAGAAGGCTATCAAATTTGATAGGACTTGTAGATAATCAAAACCCTGAAATAATAGAAAGAGAACTAATGAAGATCATACCGAAAAAAAATTGGTATGAATACTCACACTTTTTAATATTACATGGAAGAGATAAGTGCATTGCAAGAAGACCAAAGTGTCAGGAATGCGAAATAAATAGTGTCTGTAAATATTATGAGAACTTAATCAAAAAACAGAAAATATAGAAAGGTATAACTCAATGAAAACAAACAGAAAATATTTGAATGTAGTTTTATTATTTTTTATATTACTAATGCAAACTTATAGTGCCAAAGATGATAATTTATACATAAGCGAAAAATCAACAGTGGAGGGAACTTCAACAGGCGAACAATCACAAAATGACTCAGTAGATAAAATAATTGATGAAACAAATAATGAAATAACAGGAAATGAAGGTGGAACAGTTCCATCAGAAACTAATAGTGATATAGAAAGCATAATAAATGCAGAATTAGAGAAAACGAAACTTGATCCCACACAAGGGGTTACTCCCAAAGTGGGTGGGGTTGAAACTCAAAAATCTAAAATTGATCCTAAAAAGCCATTACAATATGCTGTAGATAGAGAAAAAGAGGGGCTTTCTAAATATAAAGAAGGATTACTGAAGTTTGTTGCAACAAAAGAAGGCTATGTTCTAGATAAAAATCTTGAAAATAAAGTTCATCCAATAGCATCTCTTACAAAAGTAATGAACATATTGGTAACTCTTGATGAAGTAGAGAAAGGAAATGTTAGTCTTGAAGACAATGTATGCTTTAATCCACAAACTACTAATATAGGCGGAAGTTGGCTAAATGTAAAAATAGGTGATTGCTATAAATTAAAAGATTTACTTAGATCAGAAATTATTTATTCAGCTAACAATTCAGCGTATTTAGTAGCGTACCATGTAGGTAAAGGAGACATAGAAACATTTGTAAAAAAAATGAATCAAAAAGCAAAAGATTTGGGAATGTTAAATACTAAATTCTATACGCCTGCAGGTCTTCCGACATCAATGACTGGTAAAAACTTTGATATATCAACAGCAAGTGATCTTTACATAATGGCAAAAGCAGCAATTTCAAATAATAATATTCGAGAATGGGCAAGTGAACCAGATCTTGTATTTTTAAATAGCAACAATATTCAGATTGTTTATAAAAGTAGAAATAAATTACTTAATAGATATGGAATATATGGACTGAAAACAGGATTTCATGAGCAAGCTGGATATAACATGATAGTTGCTTCAAAACAGGGAAACATAGAGGTTATATCTGTAATTCTAGGAGCAAATACAGAAGCACAAAGAATAAGCGAGCAGTTAAAGGAATTTCGTGCTCTTTCAAGTAGGATGAAACTGGTATATTCAAAAGGGAAAAATATGGGTCAATTTAATTTAAAGTACGCGGTTAAACGTAAAATTGATGGAGTATTATCAGATAAGATATATGAAATAGTAGGAAATAATTACGAGTACAAAATAAAAGATTTAAAAATAAAGACAGTTGTAAAAAAAGGAACAGTAATAGGAAAATTAGAAACGTTGAAAGATGGAAATCTTGTGTCGACTGTAGATATACTTGCCACAGAAGATGTGAAAGAACTAGGATGGTTTAGAAAGTTTCTAAGAATTATAAGTTTTGGAATAATATAAAGAATAAAAAAATGACACTTTGAGGTGTCATTTTTTATTGGCAAAATAGAAAAAAAGTAAGTTTGGCCAAACTTACTCTTCCTATTTTGCAGAAAATAAAACTTTTGAAAGCCTAGCACTTAAATTACCTTTATTTTCTAATAAAAGTTTTTTAACTTGCTCAGGGTTTTTCCCTTTTAATGTTTTCATAGCTTTAGTACAAACTCTTACTTTTAATTCAGATCCATCAACATTTAATTTCATAACTTGTAGATTAGGTCTCCAGATTCTTTTAGTGGCTCTGTGTGAATGACTCACTGAATTTCCATGTCCTGTTTTCTTTCCAAAAACTTCACATATTTGCATAAAACGTCACCTCCTTTAATACATTCGAAACTCATTGTAACATATAATAAGTGACAATTCAAGATTTTTTTTCCTATGTAACAATTGTTACATATTTTTTCAGAAAAATATATTAGAATGTATTATAATAGAAAGATAAAATTACACACTGGAGGAAATGAAAATGAAGAGAGATATAATTGTTATAGATGAAGAGAAATGCACGGGATGCGGTGTTTGTGTTCCTAGCTGTAAAGAAGGAGCACTTCAAATAATAGATGGTAAAGCAAGATTAATCAGTGATCTGTATTGTGATGGCTTGGGGGCTTGCGTTGGTCATTGTCCATTCGATGCTATGAAAATAGAACAAAGAGAGGCCGAAGCTTATGATGAAAGGAAAGTAATGTTAGAAAATATAATTCCAGCAGGAGAGAATACAATAAAAGCACATTTACAACATTTGATGGATCATAATGGTATGAAATGGTATGAAGAGGCAGTAGTTGTGTTAGAAGAGCTGGGAATAGAAAATCCAATAAGAAAAGAAAAGCCAGAAGAAATGGAAGCAAAACATCAAGGTGGCGGATGTCCTGGATCAAAAGCGATGGTATTTGGTGAAGAGGAGTCTAAAGAGAGCACAGAGTCAGGAGATACACGTTCACAATTAAGACAATGGCCTGTTCAATTACATTTGTTATCACCATATGCACCTTACTTTGAGAATGCAGATTTACTATTAGCTGCTGATTGCGTTGCGTTTGCAATGGGAAATTTCCATTCGCAGTACTTAAAAGATAAGACGTTAGCGATTGCATGTCCTAAACTTGACAGTTCGCAAGAAAGTTATATAGAAAAATTAGTAGCTATGATTGACGAAAGTAAGATCAATACAATAACATGTATGATAATGGAAGTTCCTTGCTGTAGTGCACTGTTAGGTTTGGCAAAAGAAGCTGTCAATAGAGCAAATAGGAATGTACCAATCAAAGCTGTTACAGTTGGGCTACAAGGTGAAGTATTGCAAGAAAGCTGGGTATAAAAAAATAAAATGTAGCAAATGCATTTGACTATTACCATTTCTTGTGTTATATATATATTGTATAGAAAAAAATATAATACTTAGTGGAGGTAAAAAAATGGGTTTATTTGATTTTTTAAAGAAAAAAGAGGAAGAAGTAAAAGAATTTAATGGGAAAATTATAGCACCAATTTCAGGAGAAATAATGGCTTTGGAAAATGTAGATGATGCTGTTTTTGCTGAAAAAATGGTTGGAGACGGAATTGCAATAGTTCCTACAGGTTCAGGAGAAATGTTAGCACCTGCAGATGGTGTAGTAGAGAAAATATTTGATACAAATCATGCTTTTAGTATAGTAACTCCTGGAGGAATAGAATTATTTGTTCACTTCGGAATAGATACAGTACAATTAGAAGGAAAAGGATTTGAAAGATTAGTTCAAGAAGGTGCTACAGTAAAACAAGGGACACCATTAATTAGATATGATTATGAATTCCTTAAAGCAAATGCAAAATCAGTTCAAACACCTGTAATAATCTCTAACTATGAAGATTATGCAGGATTAGAAAAAGTTTCTTCTGGAACATCAGTTGCAGGACAAACGTTAGTATTGGAAGTAAAAGAAAAGTAGGCTGATTAATATGAAAATTAGAAGAATAATATTGTTTTTGATATTCATTTTTATGTTTGCAAATACATACAGTGATTATTATGATAACTATTATGGATCAATAGCAATAGATCCAGATACTGGAGCGACAGGATATTCTTGGGATTATTCAACAAGAGGCGGAGCAGAGGGTTCTGCATTAAATAGTTGTAACGGGAATTGTGTTGTTGCAGTTTGGTTTTCTAATCAATGCGGATCAGTTTCATGGTCACCAAGTACGGGAGCTTATGCATGGGGAACATCAAGAAGTTCATACACTGCAGGGACAACAGCAAATGGATATTGTGGAGAAGATGATTGTCGTGTAGTTGCTGCCGTTTGTACAACATGGTATGAATAGGGACAGAAAATAAATATTAAAATAAACAAAAGGACTCTTGAGCTTAGCTTTAAGAGTCCTTTTTATGTTACTTAACTTAATTATTTTACAGGAGTAGTTGTTTCTGGTGTAACTGGTGTATCTTCTACAACTTCTCCTTCTAGTTCTGTTTTTTGTTTAATATTTTTATTTTGACTTTTCCATGCTTCTAAATATGCTAAATCCCAACTTTTCCAGTCTTCTTTATTATAAAATAAGAAATAATCAAAATTAGCATAAGCAAGAGCTTCTATAATTTTTTTAGTATCTGTAAAATCAGCTAAATCCTCATTGAAAAAAAGTTTATGCTCAACATCGTCATAAAAATATGCGTTCTTTTTTGTTCGATTATTGAAAGTTTTATCTGTTTTATTGCTTATTATAGACTTAACAGTTTTTTTGTCCCAATTTTTTATGAAGTTTGCAGATATTTCATCTAAAAGTGATTCTTTTTCTGTAGTTGTGAGATCAGCGAATACTTCTAATTTCTTCATATAATCATTATCAATAACTATTACTTTGTTAAAATAATTATAGAAGTCATAAGCGATATCAATTTTCCCAGAAATATTATACCCTGTTATTTTAAAGCTTCTTGCTTGAGAATCTCTCCCTTTTTTACTAAGTAAATCTAAAAGACCACCATCAACTCTAGCTCCGCCATTGATTGTTAAAAAATCAGGTGGATACATTCCAATAGGGTTATTATCCTCAGAGCCTGCTGTTGTTTGTTTCGATTGCTTCTTTTCTTTTGAGAATGCATTAATACTTATAGTTAAAGTTAATATAAGAACTACTGCAGTTATAATTTTTTTCATAATTGATACTCCTTTTATATTTTATTTTTTCATCCCTTTAGAATAGATTTCTTTTTTTAAAATGGTTCCATCTTCATTATAAAAAGTAGATTCGCCATTCAAAAGACCATCTTTAAATGTTCTTGATGATTTTAAGGCTCCATTTTCATAATAATCAAGAGTTATTCCATTTTCTCCAGATTTTTTAAAAGTTTTTGATAATTTAAGATTACCATTATCATAATATTCTTTAAGATATTTCCCATATAAATTTTCAATAATTAATACGCCTTTATCATTGTATTTTTTAATGTATTCCCCGTATAAATTTTCAATAACTAAAACGCCTTTATCATTGTATTTTCTGTAAGTTGATTTTTCAAGTGTTTCACTTATTACTCCATTAGGAAAGTAATATTTAAATGATTTTTTTGTACCATACACATAAAATATTTCTCCAACTAATTGATCATCTTTATACACTTTAACTTCTTTATCTAAACTCCCATCGGTAAACGTTCCTTCTAATTTATTAATAATATAAGAATATTCATCCGTCTTATATCGTATGGGTTTATCCATAAAAATAGTGTGAACACCACTTAAATTCTTATCTTTGTAGTAAAAAAGAGTTCTTCCAGATTTAAAACCTTCCACGTAGGTTATATCTTTATAGTTAATTGTTTCTGAAATGCTAAGAGTAGCAAATGTAAGTAACAATAAGGTAATAATTTTTTTTCTCATCAATTTTCTCCCCTCATGTAATTATTTAATTTCGACATTTTTCAATTTTCCGTTCTTAAAAGTCTTGATTTTTTTAATACTCTTATCTTTGTTATATTCTGTCGTGACAATAAGCTTGTTTTTATTATCGTATGAAGTGAATTCAAAAAGTTCACCTGATAGATAAAAAGTAGAAATATTAGTTAAAGAGAATGAACTATCATAATTAAAAACTCTTCTCAGTCTAGAAGAAGTATCGTAGCTCTTAGCTGTAAAAGTTGAATCAAGATTGTTAATAGTTTCGAATAATAAAGAATTGCTATATGAATAGCATTGAATAGTACGATAATTTATAATACCATTAACGAATTCTACGTGTACAGTTTTAACGGTAGACATTGGATTATCACAGATATTACTATTGAAAGTTAATTTAGTAGGATCCTTAATAATAACATCATATGTCCCATTTAAGACTTGACCTTGATAGAAGTGTCTATCAACATTTTTTACAGTTTGCTCGTGAATATCTTTTACATCAATCGTCTCACTAAAACTATTAATAGATGCAATAAATGAAAATAATAACACAGATAAAAAAATATTTTTGAATTTGAACATTTTAACCTCCTTAATTATAAAAATAACTTAGATAATATTATCATAATCAAGAGATTACTACAATGTAAAATTATGATAATTAAATAAAAATTTTAAATTTAAAAGATGAAATAATTTATTAATAGAAAGAATACGCCAAACTAGAATTTTGAATCTAGGAATTTTGTTGAAATTATGTTACAATTTAACATATTTTGATGCATGGAGGCTATAAAATTGGAGATTTTGAAATTTACAGCAAATGAGCTTAAATTAAAAGAAACACAGGTTAAGAGTACAATTGGGCTATTTGATGATGGAGCAACAGTACCATTTATTGCACGTTATAGGAAAGAAGTGACAGGTAACTTAGATGAAGAGCAAATAAGAGATATTATTGAAAAAGTAACTTATTATAGGAATCTTGAAAAGAGAAAAGAAGAAGTTTTGAAAAATATAGAAGAACAAGGGAAGTTAACAGAAGAGCTTAAAAATAGCATATTAAATGCAATAAAATTACAAGTAGTTGAAGATTTATACTTACCATATAAGAAGAAGAAAAAGACAAAGGCAGATATAGCAAAAGATCATGGATTGGAACCTTTATCAATATTTGCGCAACAAGACATAACAACAATGGAAATGCTTAAAGAGGAAGCAAAAAAATATATAAATGAAGATGTTCCAAGCGTTGAAGTAGCTATAGAAGGTGTACATTTAATTATTGCTCAAGAATTATCTGAAAATATAAAAGTAAGAGAATTTTTAAGAGAGAGAATTTCAAAGTTTGGAACATTGGCATCAAAAGTTATAGAAAAGAATAAATCAACAGATATTAAAGGTGTATATCAAGATTATTATCAATATTCAGAGCCTTTATCAAGAGCTGCATCTCATAGAATATTAGCATTAAACAGAGGAGAAAACGAAAAGATACTAAAAGCTGATATAGAATTAGATGAAAGAACTCAAGAATATATAACAAATTTCATTTTAGATATTGTAAAAAATAAAAAAATGTCAGATTTCTTTAGAAATGTGATTCAAGATTCATTGGATAGATTGGTATACCCATCTATAAAAAATGAAGTTAGAAATATATATACCGAAAAAGCTGAAGAAGAAGCTATTAATATATTTGCAGACAACTTAGAAAATTTATTATTACAACCACCATTAGCAAAAAAAGCAATATTAGGACTTGATCCAGGATATAGAACAGGTTGTAAAACAGTAGTTATAAATAAAGAAGGATTCTATGAAGTTGATGATGTACTGTTTTTAGTAGGAGAAATGCACAACCCTAGACAACTAGAAGATGCAAAACGAAAAATATTAGGTTATATTGAAAAATACGATATAGATATAATTGCAATAGGGAATGGGACTGCATCAAGAGAAACGGAAAGTTTTGTAGCTGCATTAATAAAAGATGCTAAGAAAAAAGTTTCATATTTAATTGTAAGTGAAGCAGGAGCATCAGTGTATTCAGCATCTAAAATTGCAGCAGAAGAATTTCCAAAATTAGATGTTACAGCAAGAGGGGCAATATCAATTGCTAGAAGAATTCAAGATCCAATGGCTGAATTAGTTAAGATAGATCCTAAATCTATTGGTGTCGGAATGTATCAACATGATGTAAATCAAAAAAAATTAAATGAAACGTTAGAAAATACAATAGAACATGTTGTTAATACTGTAGGAGTCAATATTAATACAGCATCTTGGGCACTGTTAAGTTTCGTATCAGGAATTAAGAAAAATGTTGCAAAGAATCTAGTCGATTATAGACAAGAAAATGGGGACTTTAAAGATAGAAAACACTTAAAGAAAGTAAAAGGACTTGGAGATAAAGCATTTGAACAAATGGCAGGGTTTGTTGTCGTTCCTGACAGCAAGAATCCATTAGACAATACAATAATTCATCCGGAGTCATATCACATAGCACAAAAATTACTTGAAGTCGCTGGTTGTAAGGTTAAAGATATGAATGAAGATAGAGAAATAGTAAGACAGAAGTTAGCATTAATAAATCTAGAGAGTTTTATAAAAGAGAATGAATATGGAACTGAAACAACAAAAGATGTATATAATGCACTATTAAAAGATAGAAGAGATCCGAGAGATGATTTTGAGAAACCGCTTTTAAGATCAGATATATTGAATATGAATGATTTACAAGAAGGAATGGTTCTTGAGGGTACAGTTAGAAATGTTGCGAAATTTGGAGCATTTGTAGATATAGGATTAAAAAATGATGCATTAATACATGTTTCTGAAATAGCAGATAGATTTGTTTCGGATCCAACAAAAGTATTATCAGTTGGACAGATAATCAAAGTTAAAATATTATCACTTGACAAAGAACGAGGAAGAGTAGGGCTTACAAGAAAAGGAATGTAGATTATATTTTAGGAGGATAAAAATGAGTTTGTTTTTAATAGGGTTAATACCAATAGTACTTTTTTTAATAATGTTAGCAGTATTTAAATTATCGCCAACAATAAGTGCGTACACAAGTTTAGGTGTAGCTGTGTTACTTAGCTTAATTGTTAAAGAATGGAGAATGCCAGTAGGTGGAATATTAGGTTCAATTGCAGAAGGATTTGCAGTTGCATGGATGCCGATAGGGATAGTTGTAATTGCAGCAATATTTGCATATGAATTATCAGTAAAAACAGGAGAAATAAATGTAATAAAAAAAATGTTAGGAAATATTACAAATGATAGACGTGCACAAGCGTTGTTGCTTGCATGGGGATTCGGTGGGTTTATAGAAGGTGTCGCAGGATACGGTACAGCAGTTGCTATTCCAGCAGCAATAATGGTTTCGTTAGGATTTACTCCAATGAGAGCAGCAATCATTTGTTTGATTGCAAATACAACACCAACAGCATTTGGAACAGTAGGCTTACCAGTAACAACAATATCAAGTATGATGAATTTAGATCCAAAAAATGTAAGTTTCTTCATAACGTTATTATTATTCGTTATTATGACAATGATACCAGTAGTGCTTACTCATTTGGCAAATGGGGAAAGAAAAGAAGGATCTAAACCTTTTGATGGAGGAATAATACCAGTAATAATAGCATCAATAATTGCGTATTCGACACAATTGGTTATAGCAAAAGTAGCGGGAGCAGAGCTTCCAACAATAATTTCAAGTTTACTTGCAATGGTATTTATGATAATAGCTATAAAAATATTTATTAAAGATGAAAACTCTGAAAAAGACCCAGTTGGCGCAATTGAAGCATTAAGAGCGTGGTCACCATATATATTAATGGTAATACTTATTGTAGGAACAAGCCCAGTTGTAGCGGGTATTCACGAGATATTAGCAGAGACAACAGTTACAAAGATAGACTTTTCATTTGGCCACGCGGATTGGTTCAAAGTACCAGGGGCACAAACATTTAAGTGGATACTTGCACCAGGAGTTCCTATTATAATAGCAACAGTTATTGCAGGATACTTTCAAAGATCAAATGCAAAAGATATGCTAGAAGTATTCAAGAAAACAGTAAAAGGTAAAATGGGATCAATAACTGTAATAATGGGAATAGTAGCGTTATCAACTGTTATGAAACATAGTGGAATGATTGCAAGTATCGCAACGGGATTAGTAGCATTAATGGGAACAAAATTCCCTTTAATATCACCATTATTAGGAACAATCGGAACATTCGTTACAGGAAGTGATTTGTCTTCAAATTTATTATTTGGAGAACTACAAGGTAATGTTGCAGAAGGAATTAAGCATGGTTATACACCATTGAAAGAGTTATTTGTTGCATCAAATACAGCTGGAGCAACTGGTGGTAAAATGATTTCACCACAGAATATAGCAATAGCAGCATCTACAGTAGGACTTATTGGAAAAGAAGGAGAAATGCTAAGAACAACATTGAAGTATGCATTAGTGTATGCAACAATATTAGGTATACTAGTATTTATAGGAAGTATCGTATTATAAAAATAGATTAAATAGAAGAAATGATAAATATAAGTGAAAGAAAACGGAGGAAATAAAATGTCAGATGAACAAAATGTTGAAAAAGTAGATTATGCAGGGTCACTAAATTTACCTAAGACAAGCTTTAAAATGAAAGCTAATTTAACACAAAAAGAACCATTAACATTAAGAGATTGGAAGAAAGCAACAATATATGAAAAATCAAAAGAAGGGGATAAGCCATTCTTTATGTTACATGATGGACCTCCTTATGCAAATGGTGATATTCATATAGGACATGCATTAAATAAAGTATTAAAGGATATAATCTTAAAATATAAAAGATTAAGAGGATTCAATGCGCCATATGTTCCAGGATGGGATACGCACGGACTTCCAATCGAATGGAAAATAATGGAAGAATTAGGGGAAAAAGCAAAAGTAATGACTCCTCTTCAAATAAGACAAGAATGTCAAAAATATGCAAAAAAATGGGTACAAAAGCAAAAAGATGAATTTATAAGATTAGGGATACTAGGAGAATGGGATGCGCCGTATCTTACATTAAACCCTGACTATGAAGCAGAACAGTTAAGAGTATTCAAAGAAATATATGAAAATGGGTATATATATAAAGGATTAAAGCCAGTATATTGGTCACCAACAACAGAAACAGCATTAGCAGAAGCAGAAATAGAGTATAAAGATGTTGTCTCATCATCAATCTATGTAAAGATGGAAGGATCTGCTGATGTAACAGAAAAATTAGGCTTAGAGTCTAGCTTTGTTATATGGACAACAACGCCTTGGACATTACCTGCAAATTTAGGAATATCAGTTAATGCTGACTTTACGTACGGTATTTATAAAACAGAAAAAGGAAATTTAATATTAGCAGAAAAATTAGCTGAAAAAGCATTTTCTGATATGGGTCTTAGCTATGAGTTAATAAAAGAAGTACAAGGGAAAGACTTAGAAAATTTACATTACAAACATCCATTTATTGATAGAGAAGGATTAGTTATGCTTGGGGACCACGTTACAGATGAAGCAGGAACTGGATGTGTACATACTGCACCTGGACACGGTGTGGACGATTACAATGTTGGTCAGAAGTACGGACTTGGAATATTATCACCAGTTGATGACAAAGGTCATTTTACTAAAGAAGCAGGAAAATATGAAGGATTGTTTTATAGAAAAGGAAACGGAGTAATACTTGAGGATATAAAAGAAACAGGGCATTTGTTAGCGCATAAGGAAATCACGCATTCATATCCACATGACTGGAGAAGTAAGAAACCAGTTATATTTAGAGCAACAGAGCAATGGTTTATAAGTGTTGATGAAAGTGATATTAGAAAAAATGCACTAGACGCAATAAAAGAAGTTGAATTTGTTCCTGATTGGGGAAGAAATAGAATAAATGCAATGTTAGAAACAAGACCTGATTGGACAATTTCTAGACAAAGAGTATGGGGAGTACCTATTCCATTATTTTATAACACTGAAACAAATGAAGTTATTTATGAGCCAGAAATAATGAATAAAGTAATTGAAGTAGTTGCAAAAGAAGGTACTGATATGTGGTGGAAATACAGTGCTGAAGAAATAATCGGAGACGAATTACTAAATAAATATAACTTAACAAACATAAAACTTAGAAAAGAAAGAAGTATAATGGATGTATGGTTTGATTCAGGAGTATCTCATAGAGCGGTATTAGCTCCAAGAAATCTTCCAAGACCAGCAGATTTATATCTTGAAGGAAGTGATCAACACAGAGGTTGGTTCCAAACATCTTTGTTAACATCAATTGCATCAACAAAAGATGCACCGTATAAGAGAGTATTAACACATGGATTTGTAAATGATGGACAAGGAAAGAAAATGTCAAAATCTATAGGAAATACAATATATCCTAAGGATGTTATTGAAAAATATGGGGCAGATATATTGAGATTATGGGTTTCATCAGTTGATTATAGAGAAGATGTGAGAATATCAGATAATATACTTCAACAAATGTCAGATGCATATAGAAGAATAAGAAATACAGCAAGATTCTTGATGGGAAATCTTAATGACTTTAATTACAGTGAAAAAGTTGACTACAAAGATATGCCAGAAATAGATAAATGGGCAATGCATAAATTAGAAGAATTGAAAGAAGTGACAACTAAGCATTATGATAACTATGAATTTTATAGTTTATTCCAAGAAATCACATATTTCTGTTCGATAGATATGTCAGCTTTCTACATGGATATAATAAAAGATAGACTATATTGCGAAAAAGATGATTCTCTAGATAGAAGAAGTGCACAAACTGTTATGGCAGAAGCATTAAGAGTACTAGTTAGAATAATTGCGCCAGTATTATCATTTACAGCAGAAGAAATTTGGGAAAGAATACCAGCTGGTGTAAAAGAAGAAGAAAGTGTTCTTTTATCTAAATGGGTAGAATTCAATGAGAGTCATAAAAATGAAGAACTTGCAACTAAATGGAAAAAAATAGCAGAGATTAGAAAAGAAGTAAATAGAAAATTAGAAGAAGCAAGACAAACAGGATTGATAGGGCATTCATTAGATGCTAGAGTCAAATTAAATATTACAAATGACGAGTACAAGTTTATTTTTGATAAAGAAGCAAATGAAATAGCAGATATTTTCATTGTTTCACAAGTTGAGAGAGTGTCAGAAGAGGCAAATAATTCTGAAATCGAAGGAATATCTATATACATTGAAAAAGCAGATGGTGAGAAATGTGAGAGATGTTGGAAATACGATGTCAAAGTAGGTCAAGATCCAACACACACTGACGTATGTCCTAGATGTGCTGCAGTACTGAAAGAAATAGGGTAGGAGTATATATGTATCTGATAATTTTAATATTAGTGTTAACTGCAATCGATCAATTAAGTAAACTATATATGTATAATATGTCAGGTGGAGAAATCGGGTATTCAATACCTATAATAAATGATTTTTTCCACCTCACATATATAGAAAACCATGGAGGAATATTTGGTGTTTTTCAAGGAAAGATAAATTATTTTACTATTATAAGTATAGTTTTGATAGCTTATGTTGTTATTACGGAAATAAAAAACTTTAAGAAATATAAATTTCCTATAAAATTAGGAATTTCTATAATTACAGCAGGTGCTTTAGGAAATATGATAGATAGAATATTTAGAGGATTTGTTATAGATATGATAGATTTTAGAGGCATTTGGGGATTTATCTTTAATATAGCAGACACGTATATTCATATAGGTTTGTATATAATATTATTTACACTAATTAGAGATGAATATAAGAAGATGAAGAAAAATAAAAAGGAGTGAGAGAATTAATGACTTTTCAAGAGATTATACTTACACTTCAAAGATTTTGGAGTGAAAAAGGGTGTGTAATAGGAAATCCTTATGATGTTGAAACAGGTGCTGGAACATTTAATCCTGATACATTTTTGATGTCATTAGGGCCTGAACCTTGGAATATCGCATATGTTGAACCATCAAGAAGACCAAAAGATGGAAGATATGGGGAGAATCCAAACAGAGTTTACCAACATCATCAATTTCAAGTTATAATGAAACCATCACCAGAAAATATTCAAGAACTATATTTAGAAAGCTTAGAAGCATTAGGAATTGATCCTAAGAAGCATGATATAAGATTTGTTGAAGATAACTGGGAAAGCCCTACATTAGGAGCATGGGGACTTGGTTGGGAAGTATGGTTAGATGGTATGGAAATAACGCAATTCACGTACTTTCAGCAAGTAGGAGGAATTGAAGTAGAGATAACACCTTCAGAGTTAACATACGGATTAGAAAGAATAGCATTGTACTTGCAAGATGTTGAAAATGTTTATGACCTTGAATGGACAAAAGGCGTTAAATATGGTGAAAGAAGACATCAATACGAATATGAAATGTCAAAATATAGTTTTGAAGTAGCAGATGTTAAGATGCACTTCACATTGTTTGATATGTACGAAAAAGAGGCGAAAAACTGTTTAGAAAATAAATTAGTAATCCCTGCATATGACTATGTATTAAAATGCTCACATACTTTTAATAACCTAGATGCAAGAGGGGCAATAAGTACAACAGAAAGAATGTCATATATATTAAGAGTGAGAGAATTAGCAAAAGGATGTGCAGAGCAATTTGTAGAAGTTAGAAAAAATCTTGGATATCCGTTATTAAAAAAATAGCATATTAATAGGAAAGGAGTGAATTACGTGAATTTTCTTTTTGAAATAGGAATAGAAGAATTACCAGCAAGGTATGTAAATCAAGCTGAAGAAGATTTGAAACAAATAATAACTCAAGAATTATCGAATGAGAGAATAAAGTTTACGAACATACAAAGCTTTAGTACACCAAGAAGATTTGCAGTTATTGTAGAAAATATATCAGAAAAACAAGAAGATCTGGACAAAAAGAGTATAGGTCCATCAATAAATGTAGCATATAAGGATGGAGTATTAACAAAAGCTGGAGAAGGATTTGTTAAATCACAAAATGCAACAATTGATGATATTAAAGTAATAGAAAATGAAAAAGGGCAATATATTTCAGTAGAGCAATTTATAAAAGGGATAGCAACAAAAGATGTGCTACCTCAAATACTAGATACAGTTCTCAGAAAAATAGAATTTGAGAAGAATATGAAATGGTCAGATAAAGAATTTAGGTTTGCAAGACCAATAAAATGGTTTGTTACATTATTAAATGGAGAAATCTTACCATTTGAATTCGAAGGAATAAAATCATCAAATGTAACAAGAGGAATGAGAATATTTGCATCTCAAAACATAGTTCTTGAAAGCGAAAGCGACTATGAAAAAACGCTAGAAGGAAATGTTGTAATACCTAGTAGAGAAAAACGAAAACAAGCAATTCTTGATAGTGTTCATAATAATTGTGAACAAGATGGAGATAGAGTAGTAGTGAATGACTATTTATTAGAAGAAGTTGTGAATCTAGTAGAATATCCATATGCAATAAAAGGAGAGTTTAGTGCTGATTATCTAAATCTTCCTGAGGATATAATAACGATAACAATGGAAACGCACCAAAGATATTTTCCGGTTTTAGATGAAAATGGAAAGCTAACAAATAAATTTGTTCTAATAAGAAATGCAAATGAATATTCAGAAATAGTAAAAAAAGGTAATGAGAAAGTAATAGAGCCAAGACTTGCAGATGCAAAATTCTTTTTTGATGAAGATTTGAAAGCTAAATTTGAAGAAAATACATTGAAATTAAAAGAAGTTGTGTTCCAAAAAGATATGGGGACAATCTATGAAAAAGTTGAAAGATCTTTGGAAATAGCAAAATATATAATAACTGAATTAGAATTGCAAACGAAAGAAAAAAGTATATTAAGAACAATTGAATTAGCGAAAGCGGATCTCGTTACAAATGTAATTGGAGAGAAAGAATTTACTAAGTTACAAGGGTTTATGGGTCAAGTGTATGCAGAAAAACAAGGTGAAGATGCGAATGTTGCAAAAGGGATATTTGAGCATTACTTACCTAGATATCAAGGAGATAAATTACCTGAAACATTGGAAGGTGCAATTGCAGGAATATCAGATAAGATAGATACTGTTGTTGGTTGTTTTGCTGTAGGATTGAAGCCTACAAGTTCAAAAGATCCGTATGCACTTAGAAGAGCAGTCCAAGGAATCATTATGGTTGCATTGGAAATGAAGTTAAATATAAATTATGAAGAGTTGATATTGAAAGTATTATCTATATTTGCAAATTCAAAAAAAGTAAAAGAATCAAATGTAGAAAAAGAAATAATAGAATTTTTCAAACAAAGGTTAGTTAATGTTTTAAGCGATAAATATAGTAAAGATTTGATATCATATGAGATAAATCTCGAAAAAGATATAACGAAACTAGACTATAAGTTATCAGTCCTAGCTGAATTATCAAAGACAGATGAATTTGATAGAATGGTGAACTTACTGAAAAGAGTAAAAAATATAATTAAGGATGAAAAAACACTGGGAATAGATGTTAAAGAAAATCTTTTTGAAAAAGAAGAAGAAAAAAAATTAATGGATTTTATAAAGAAATTTGAGGATTCAAAAGAGAAAAGTTTTGATAATAAAACGAGAGAATTGTTACAAAATTCAGTTGTTATTGATAATTTTTTCGATAATGTAATGATAAATTCTGAAAATCAAGAGGTAAAACATAACAGGTTAGAAATGCTTTCAAGACTAATGAAATTAATCGATTCAATTGTAAGTATATAACACATAATTAAAAAAGTCTTGCAATTTTATTTTTATTGAGGTATACTATTGGTGTAATAATAGATTACGTGTAAGAACAAGAGTAATTTACAAAAAAACAAAAACTTTAGGAAGTTAAATTAGAGGAGGAATTGAAATGAAAAAATTAGTTATTTTAGGGACAGCGTTATTGTCTTTAAGCTTAGTAGCATCAGAAATCCAAATTAAAGGTGGATACGATTTCAACAGAAATGAAATATCAGCAAATTACAGCACATTAGATTATGGAAATGGTGCTACAGCAGGAGCAGAATACATCTTTGATAATCAAGGTGAATTCGAATGGGGAATTGGAGCAGAATACAAATTTGATCAAAAAGCTAAAGGGAACGATTCTAAATGGATGAGACAAATACCTGTATATGCTTTAGGGAAATTCAATTTAGTTACAACTAAAAAAGGAAATGATGTTCTATATGTATTAGGTAGAGCAGGAGTAGCTTTAAATGAATCAAAAGTTAATGGAGTAAAATATGATAATGGATTATATGTAGCTGGAGGATTAGGAACTGAAATGGGACCTGTATCATTAGAAGCAATATATGAAAGAGCAGCAACACCATTCACTAATGTAAGCGGAGTTAAAACAAATAATTATCAAGAATCATTCGGATTAAGATTAGGATTAAGATTAGGAAACTTAGTAAATGATAGAACAGCTAAAGTAACAACAGTTGAAAAAATAGTATATGTAGATAAAATAGTTAAAGTACCTGGAGAAACTGTAGTAACTCCACCATTAAACACAAAAACAGTAGTATTACCATTTAGTTGTGTTGCAACTGAGAAAAAATGTGTTATAAGAGGATTTAAAGTTGACGGAAGAGTACCTAATGCAGCAGAAGCAAAAGATTTAGGAACAATATCTTCAGTAATTAACAGTTTCGCAAAAGGTGGAACAGTTGATTTCGTAGGACATACAGATTCTACAGGTTCAGATGCTTACAACCAAAAATTATCAGTAGCAAGAGCACAAAATGTTGCTAGATTATTACAAGAGTATGGATTAAGCAATGATGTAAAAGTTGGATCAATTTCAGGAAAAGGTGAAACTCAACCTTCTCACACTAACGCAACAGTAGAAGGAAGATACAACAACAGAAGAGTAGAATTATTCTTCAACAATGTAGATTTCGGAAAAGTTAAATTTACAAACTAATTATATAGAAGAACGGCCTAGCCGTTCTTTTTTTATACTCAATAAAAAAGGATACTTCATATGAAGTATCCTTTAACTTTTATATATTCCATTTACCATTCACAAAGAACTCTACCATGTCTCCACTATAAGTCTCACCTGTAATTGATAGATTGTGGTCACCGACCATAAAATCAACATGAGTGATACTATCGTTAACACCGTGTATTTCTTTCTCTTCGCTTGAGAACGATTCCCCATTAGTAATTGTATTAGGATATGCACTTCCAATTGCAAAGTGGCAACTTGCATTCTCATCATAGAGTGTATTGCAAAAAATAGTTTTTGACTGATAAATAGGAGAATCAATTGGGACAATTGCAACCTCACCGAGATAACTTGCACCTTCATCAAGGCTTATTAAATCTCTAAGAATTTCATATCCTTTTTCAGCTGAGAAATTTATTATTTTCCCATCCTTAAACGTAAGTGTAAATTCATCAATAGTATTCCCAGCGTATTGAAGTGGAAGAGTACTTGAAATAGTACCGTTTACACCATATTTATGTGGTAATGTAAATACTTCTTCTGTAGGGATATTAGCAGAAAAAATTATTCCAGATTTTGTCTTTTCTTGTGCAGCAAACCAAATATGTTCTTTTGGAAGATCTACAGTAACATTAGTTTTTTCTGATTTATAGTGGAGTGTCTTAAATCTTTTATCATTGAGGTATGTTTTGTATTTTTCTAATTTCTCAAAGTGTAGTTCCCAAGATTTAACAGGATCAACATCATTTATCCGATTAATCATAAATATTAGATCCCACAATTTATCAATATTTTCAACAGTATTTTTATTTTTGAAAATGCTATTTGCCCAACCTTCTGTAGGGATAGAGACAACACACCAGTTACAACCTCCATTAATAACAAAGTCTTTGTATTTTTTCATTGCGATTGATTTAGTTTTCATGTCATTTTTTATTCTCTCAGGATTTACTTTTTCAAGCAATTCTGGGTTAGACGCATAAATACTTAATACTGCTGTATTATCTTTTGCAATTTCAGTGAATCCATCAGCAAGCCATTGTGGGTAGTTGTTAAATACATCTTCACTAGCATTTTCGTATCTCAACAGATCCAATTCTTCAGAATTCCATCTGTAGTAAATTTCTTTAACACCGCTTTCATAGGCTTTCTTAGCAACTTTCATGACAAAGTCATGTGAAGCTATAGGTGCATTTATTATAAGATTTTGCCCAGGCTGTAGATTAAGACCTACTTTTACTATTAAATTAGCATAATCTAATATTTTTTCTTCAAATGTTTTCATATCGTATCCTTTCATTTATACTGTAATTATTTATATCAAACATAATGTGATAATAAGATATTAATACATCACAAGTAAAAAAGCAACAAAAAATAAAATAATTTGTAGATACAAATATTGACAAATAATAAAAATAGGTATATAATGAGACATAAATAAATAAAAATAATAACTTCAGGGCAGGGTGAAATTCCCGATCGGCGGTAAAGTCCGCAAGTGAGTACTCCTCATAGGAACTGGTTAAATTCCAGTACCGACAGTATAGTCTGGATGAAAGAAGTTAGTAGATATTTAAGAAATTTGAATTGTGAGTTTAGTAATAACTCTATTTTTAAGTAACTTTGTCTTAAATATATTTACGAGATGCCCTAAGTTTTGCTTAGGTTTTTTTATTTGTAAAATATTATAAATATATAGGAGATGATTGATTGTGAAAACATTTGAAGGTAATTTTACTGGGGGAAAAATTAAAGTAGGAATAATAGGTGGAAGATTCAATGAATTTATTACATCAAAATTAATAGCTGGAGCAAAAGATGCATTAATAAGACATGGGGTAAAAGAAGAAAATATAGACCTTGCTTGGGTTCCAGGGGCATTTGAAATACCATTAGTAGCACAAAGAATGGCAAAAACAAAAAAATATGACGCAATAATAACATTAGGTGCAGTAATAAGAGGGGCGACACCTCATTTTGATTATGTTTGTTCAGAAGTATCAAAAGGAGTTGCAACAGTTAGTTTACAAAATGAAATGCCAGTAATATTTGGTGTGTTAACTGTTAACTCAATAGAAGAAGCAATTGAAAGATCTGGAACAAAAGCAGGAAACAAAGGCTTTGAAGCAGGAATGGGCGCAATTGAAATGATAAACTTACTAAATTCTATAGGATAATTTGATAGAAAAGTAAATTATGAAGGATGTGATTTTTATTTTCACAGGATTAATTCAAGAAATGGGAGAAATATTAAGTATAAAAGGAAATAGTCAAAGCAAAAAGATAAAGATAAAAGCAAAAAAAGTACTAGAAAATGTAAAAATTGGTGATAGTATAGCAACAAATGGCGTTTGTTTGACTGTAACAAGTTTTTCAAAAGACTATTTTGAGGCTGATGTGATGAATGAAACAATAGAAAGATCAACTCTGAAAAGATTATCGTCAGGAAGCAAAGTAAATCTAGAAAAATCACTTACATTAAATGATTTTCTAGGAGGACACTTGGTGTACGGGGATGTTGATTGTGAGGGTATTATAAAGAAAATAACAAAAGTAGGAATAGCTAAAATATATAGAATAAGTCTTGAAAAGAAATACATGAAATATATTGTTGAAAAAGGGCGAATATCAATCGATGGAGCGAGTTTAACAGTTATGAATACAGGGGAAGATTACTTTGAGGTATCTTTAATACCACATACACTTGAGTTTATAACTATTGGAACAAAAACAACAGGTGATTATGTAAATTTAGAGACAGATATGTTAGCAAAATATGCAGAGAAAATATTACTAAGTAGAGATGAAATAGATTATACAACTAGTGTCAAAAAAGAAAAATCTAAAATGTCATTAGATTTTTTGAGAAAGAATGGTTTTTAATATGAGTGTTGGAGAAATTTATACAGACGAATATTATATGAAAGAAGCTATAGAGCTAGCAAAAAAAGGAATTGGAAAAGTAAATCCGAATCCTTTAGTAGGTGCGGTTATTGTTAAAAATAATGAAATAATAGGTAGTGGGTACCATCAAGCGTATGGTGAAGCACATGCTGAAGTTAATGCGATTATTGATGCTGAAAGTAAAGGAATAAGTGTCGAAGGGGCTACAATATATGTCACACTAGAACCTTGTTCACATTATGGAAAAACACCACCATGTGCACTTAAAATTGTTGATAAGAAATTCAAAAGAGTTGTTGTTGGCAGTAATGATCCTAATCCATTGGTATCAGGAAGAGGATTAGAAATGATAAGAAATGCTGGAATAGAAGTTGTAACAGCTGTTTTAGAAGCTGAGTGTACAGAAATAAATAAAGTTTTTTATAAGTACATAACAACTAAAACTCCATATATTTTTCTAAAAGTTGCAATAACATTGGATGGAAAAATTGCAACATCTGTAGGTGATTCAAAGTGGATATCGAATGAAGAATCAAGAGAAAAAGTTCAATATTACAGAAATAAATTTATGGGGATAATGATTGGGGCGAATACTCTAAGCAATGATAATCCGTCGCTTACAGCACGAATGAGCGAGGGAAGAGATCCTTATAGAATAATAATAGATCCAGATTTAATTTCTAATGATTCATTTAATGTAGTTAAAAATAATAAAGATTCTAAAACAATAATTGTAACACGTGAAACAAATAAAAATGAGAATGCACACGAATTGGAAACAAAGTATAATGTAAAATTTATATTTATAGAAAATAGTGATAAAGAATTTGATATAAAAAATATTGTAGAAAAAATTGGTGAATTAGGTATAGATTCTATTTTGATCGAAGGTGGAAGCAGAGTTATAAGTAAGGCTTTTGAAGAAGATATAATAGATGCAGGAGAGATATTTGTTTCGAACAAAATTCTTGGAGATGAAAAAGGAATATCATTTATATCGGGATTCACAAAGCTTAAAATGCAAGAAGCAATGGAATTACCAAATGTAAAATTCAATATTTATGGAAATAATATTGGAATAGAATGGAGAAAATAATGTTTAATTCAATAGAAGAAGCAATCGAAGATATAAAAAAAGGGAAACCAATTATTATTGTAGATGATGAAGATAGAGAAAATGAAGGGGATCTTGTTATTCCTGCACAAGTTATAACTGAAGAAACTGTAAATTTTATGATTAAAGAGGCAAGAGGACTTATGTGTGTTCCAATAACAAAAGAAAGAGCAGATGAGTTAGAATTAAATTTAATGACGGCAAATAATACTGATAGTCATGGAACTGCATTTACTATTTCTGTAGATTCGCTAGAAGGAACAACAACAGGAATTTCAGTAGGGGATAGATATAGAACAATAAAAGATATTCTTAATCCACAAAAAAAATCTAAAGATTTTAAAAAGCCAGGACATTTATTTCCGTTAATAGCATCAAAAGGTGGAGTTCTTGATAGAAAAGGACATACGGAAGCATCTGTAGATTTAGCAAAAATTTGTGGATATGAACCAGTCTCTGTAATCATTGAAATAATAAAAGATGATGGAGAAATGGCCAGAAGAGATGATCTTATGGGGTTTGCAAAAAAATATGATCTTAAGATAATTACGATTGATCATATAATTGATTATAGAAAAAAAAATGAAGATCTTGTAACAAGAGAAGTAGAAGTAGTTCTTCCAACAAAATTTGGAGATTTTAAAATGGCTGCATTTTCTGATGAGATAGAAAAAAAAGAGTATATTGCAGTATTTAAAGGAGATTTACGAGGAAAAGAAGATGTCTTAGTAAGATTGCATTCAGAGTGTTTAACAGGAGATATTTTTGGTTCTAAGAGATGTGATTGTGGAGATCAACTACATAAATCACTTGAAAGTATTAATGAAAAAGGTGAAGGTCTGTTAATCTATTTACGTCAAGAAGGTAGAGGAATTGGAATTTACAATAAGTTGAAAGCATATAATTTGCAAGATCAAGGGCATGATACAGTAGAGGCAAATCACTTGTTAGGATTCAAAGATGATTTGAGAGATTTTGCTGTGGCAGCACAAATAATAAAAGACTTTGATATAAAATCTATAGAAATATTAACAAATAATCCTAAGAAAATAGAAAGCCTTGAAAAATATGGTATAGATGTTAAGAAAAGAATAGATAGTGAAACAGAACCTACAACTGAAAATAAAAAATATTTAGAGACAAAACGTGATAAAATGGGACACTATATTTTGAAAAAATAATTGAATTGAGAGCTTTTTACAAACTGGCTCTCTTTTTATTTACTTTTTGACTTTTATTCCTTTTATTTGTTGACTAATCTACTATTTAAAACATTGTAAAAAAGTAGCGTTTATGGTAGAATATTATGTAAAAGTATAAATTTTTAAAAATAGGAAGGAAGTAGAAAAGTGGACAAGAAAATTAGAGGCATAATCCTATTTCTTTTAGGAGTGTTCTTAATAATTCTTCTTATGAATAAGCAAATATTTCAAGGTGACAATATACCAGATATAAATAAAATTTTAGGAACATTATTAAATGTTTTCATGATGATTTTCGGAAAATTGTCATATTTCGCAGCAGCATCAATGCTAACATTTGGGCTCCTTGATATTGTTTCAGGAGAAATAAAATTAAAATTTCATAAGTCAAAAATCATTTCATATATAGTTATATTTCTTAGTTTATCGATGCTCTTTATATCGCGGAGCGTAACTGTAAAAATGCCAAGTTTGTTTGTTGAAGCAACAAGAAAACTTTTGGAGTTAGGTTTTAATAGTAATAGTGGTGGGTTTATAGGAGCTTTGATATCAATGCCGTTATATAGATATATACACTTAAAACAGTTGCAAATTGTATTGATAATTATAGTAATTATTTCTTTGGTAGTGCTATTAAAAGAATTTATAGTTCTGGGATACGAGTTATTAATTAGTTTGTTTAAATATTACGGAAGTGATGACTATAAGAAAAAAATAAAAATTCTTAAAGCAAAAAAAATAGCTGAAAGAGAAGAGTATATATATCAGAAAGCTAAAAGAAAAGAAGACTTGAAAGAAAGAGTTGTCGAATCAAGAAAAAATAAATTAGGATTTGAAATAGCTAAAAAACCAAAAGAAACAATTTTTCAGAAAACGGATGTATATGCTGGGGACGAGTTGAAGAAAAAAGAAAAAGAATGGTTAGAAATATATAATAGAAAAATAGAAGACGATAAAGAAAAAATAGATATCGAAAAACATTTGAAAACTAATGATGAAAGCCAAAAAAATAATGTGGAGGATGAATTAGAAATAAAAAATATCCATGAGTATGGAGTTAAATCTAATTTTGAATTTGAACAAGTAGAGACAACGCTTCACAAAAAACAAGTAGTTGAACCATCAAAAGAGGAATTGCAAGAAATACCAGAAGAAGAATCTTATTATGATGATATAAGTGAAGAAATAGAAATAAGTGATGCACCAGAAATAAGTGAGCTACAGGATTATGAATATGATGATGCATTAAAAAAATCTATAGACCAAATATTTGTACAAAAAACAATGGACTCATCAAAAAGAGCAGAAATAGAAACATACATAAAGAAAAATGTAGTTCATTTGGAATCAGTTTTAAAAGAATTTGGAATAGAGGCAAAAGTTGTTGATTACAGGAGAGGTCCAACAATAACGAGATATGAACTTACAATACCAAGAGGAATAAAAGTAAGCAAAGTCACATCTTTATCGGATGATATTGCAATGAGCTTAGCAGCAGAAAGTATAAGAATCGAAGCTCCGATACCGGGTAAAAGCGCTATTGGGATAGAAACACCAAATCAAGTTAAAGAGCCAGTTCATTTTTCAAATATAATAAGAAACAAAGAGCTAGAAAAAGGGGCATTGAATATAATACTGGGAAAAGATATTGTTGGAAGAGATAAGATTATTGATATTGCAAAAATGCCACATCTATTAATCGCGGGACAAACGGGATCTGGAAAAAGTGTTGCGGTTAATACGTTAATATCAACTTTGATAACAAAAAAATCAGAACGAGAAGTAAAATTCATAATGGTTGATCCAAAAATGGTAGAGCTTATGCCGTATAATGGAATCCCACATTTACTAGTTCCTGTAATAATAGATCCTAAATTAGCTGCTATTGCGCTGAAATGGGCAGTAAATGAAATGGAAAATAGATATAGAACATTAATGGAAAAAGGTGTTAGAAATATAGAAGGATACAATTCGTTAAAAAATATAGAAAAAATGCCTTATATAGTAATAATCATTGATGAGTTAGCTGATTTGATGATGGTTGCTGCTGGAACTGTTGAAGAATCAATTGCAAGAATAGCACAAAAAGCTAGAGCTATTGGAATTCATCTTGTAGTTGCAACTCAAAGACCATCTACAGATGTTATAACAGGTATGATAAAAGCAAATTTACCTAGTAGGATATCATTTGCACTAAGATCTCAGATTGATTCTAGAACAATATTAGATACTCCTGGAGCTGAAAAATTATTAGGTCAAGGAGATATGTTATTGCTTGAAAATGGTTCATCAAAATTAGAAAGAATACAGGGAGCTTACATATCAGATGATGAAGTTATAAAATTGACAAGTGCACTTAAAAAGAGTAGAAAAGTTGTTTATAGAGAGGAAATATTAATCGAAACTGAGGATGCATTAAATGATGAAAGTGATCCTTTATTTCAAGAAGCAATAAATATTATTAGAGATGAAGGAAAGGCTTCTATATCACTACTGCAAAGAAAACTAAAAGTAGGATTTAATAGAGCATCTAGAATATTTGAGCAATTAAAAGAAAATGGAATAATTGATGATAATAACCAGATACAAGAAATTAATGAAATATAAAATAAAAATCAATAGACATTTGGAAGGAGTATAATATGAAATTTTTTAATATTTTCAAGATTTTTGGTGGCATGAAATTAGGTGTAAATCAAAAGGTATTAAAGGAAGTTGGAATAGACTTAGGAACAGCAAATACAGTTGTTTATGTAAGAGGAGAAGGAATACAAATAGACGAACCTACTTATGTTGCGATTAATATTAAAACTGATGAAATTGATAGTGTTGGTGAAAAAGCTAGAGAAGTTGTTGGTAGAACAGCACTTCATACTAAAATAGTTAGACCATTAAAAAATGGTGTGATATCTGACTATGAAATTACTGAGAAAATGTTAACTAGCTTTTTATCTAAAATAAAAAAAGATAAATTTCAAAGTGCTAGAGTTGTAATTTGTATACCAAGTGGAATTACTCAAGTTGAGAGAAGAGCAGTTGTAGAAGTTGTAAAAGATTCAGGAGCTAAAGAGGTTTATTTGATAGAGGAACCAGTTGCTGCAGCTATAGGTTGTGGAATCGATATATTTCAACCAAAAGGTTACTTGATAGTTGATATAGGTGGAGGTACAACAGAAATTGCATTTATAGCTTCGGGTGGAGCAACTTTATCTAAATCAATAAAGGTTGCTGGAGATAAATTCAACGAGGACATAGTAGAATATGTTAGAGATAAACATAATTTATATATTGGTGAAAGAACAGCTGAGGATTTAAAAATAAAATCTATAAGCTCTAAAAAAGAAAATGAAGAGTTTGAAATAAAAGGAAGAGAAGTAGGAACAGGATTACCTAAAAATATTAAAATAGTTAAAGAAGAAGTTGAAAGTTCATTATCTAAGCACACTGATCAAATAATAGAAGCAATAAAATCAGCATTAGAAGAAATTGAGCCAGAAGTTGCTGCTGACATATTTGAAACAGGGGTTTATTTGTCAGGTGGAGGAGCTGAGATAATTGATATTAAAAAGAAAATAGAAGATAACTTTAAATTACAGGTCACAGTTTCTGAAAATCCAATATATGCTGTAATAAATGGTATAGCTAAAGTTCTTGATGATTTTGAATTATATAGAAATATAATAATTACTGAAAATGAATCTTGGAAATCAACTATTAATTAAAATTTTAAAATATCAAAAATTAAAAAAATTGATAAAGGAGTAAGTTTTATGGAATTAGAAAACAAAATAGAAGCAATTATATTCCTTTCCAAAGAAAAACTTTCTGTCGATGATTTAGTAAATTATTTTAAAGTAGATAAACAGAGAATGATAGAAAAAATAGAGAGATTAATAGAAATGAGAAAAGTAACGGGGATTAATATTAGACTAGAGAATGAACTGATTTCTTTAGTTTCGAATCCTTTATGTGGAGAAGATGTAAGGAATTTTTTCAATCCTGAATTGAAAATAAAAAAACTTACAAAATCAACAATGGAAACACTTGCAATTATTGCATATAAAGGCCCGATTACAAAGACCGAAATAGAAAATATAAGAGGAGTTAGTGTAGAAAAAGCAATGAGTAATCTACTTGAAAAGAATCTTGTGTATATTTCAGGAAAAAGAAAAGGGATAGGAACACCAAATGAGTACCGGGTGACAGATGAATTTTATAGTTACTTAAATGTTACAAATAAAGAAGATTTGCCAGGATTTGAAGAGTTCAGTAGGTTTTCTATTGTTATGAAGAATAAAGAGAATGAAAATGAGGAAGAGCTACATTTGATAAGTAGTATACTAGAAGAAAAAAAAGAGGTTGAAAATGAGATTAAATAAATTTATAGCGGAATCTGGATTCTGTTCAAGAAGAAAAGCAGATGAGCTTATACTAGAAGGAAGAGTAAGTGTAAACAAACATGAAGCAATTTTAGGTATGGATATTACAGATGCAGACACAGTTAGGGTGGATGGAGAAAGAATAAAGATAAACACTAAATTTGAGTACTATATGCTAAATAAACCAAAAAGAGTTTTATGTTCGAGCGAAGATAAATTTGGAAGAAAATTAGCAGTTGACTTTATAAAAACAAAAAGACGTTTATTCACATATGGAAGATTAGATTTTATGACAGAAGGACTAATAATTATTAGTAATGATGGAGAAATCTACAATCATGTAATGCACCCAAGAAAAAAATTATATAAAAGCTATATTGCAAAAGTAAATAGAGATATAGAAGAGAAGGACATAGAGGCATTGACTCATGGAGTAGTAATAGAAGGAAAAAGAACAGCACCTTCAAAAGTAAAAAAAATTGATAAAAAAGAAATTAGAATAGCAATTTATGAAGGAAGAAACAGACAAATAAGAAAAATGTTAGAAACATTAGGTTATATGGTTGACTCATTAAAAAGAGTGAAAGTTGGAGAATTAGGATTGGGGAATTTACAATCAGGGGAATCAAGAGCATTAACTACTGAAGAAGTGGAATACTTAAAAAACCTATAATTGATATTCTATTATAAACATTAAGGAGCGAAGTCAGATGAGTAAAGATATTTTTTTAATAGATTTTGATATAACAATTAGCTTAAATGATTCTACGGATGTCTTGTTAGAAAAATATAATGTTACTAAAAAAGAAGAAATTATAGCATTATACAGAAAAGGTGAACTAACTATACGTGAATATATAAAATATGGGCTAGAGTCACTAAATGTAAGTAAAGAAGAGTATGTAGAGACATTGAAGCAAAATGTTAAAGTAGATAAAACATTTCAATATTTTTTAGATGAGGGATTTGACTATAGGATTGTGAGTGCTGGTGCAGACGTAAATGTATTAGCATCGCTTCAAGGGAACAATATTCATATCCAAGAAAGTAAAATAATATCAAATGAATTAATATTTGAAAATAACAAAATAACTGTTGAAAATCCTTACTTGGATGAAAGTGGTTATTATGGTGTTGATAAAGGTGCCATCGTTAAAGACTTCCAAGAAAAAGGACATAGAGTTATATACATAGGAGATGGACCGTCGGATTATGAGGCGGCAAGGCAAGCAGACTATGTGTTTGCTCGTTCACAAACAAGGCTTGTAAAGTTTTGTAATAATGAAAAAATAGATTTTTCAGAATTTGGAAACTTTATAGAAGTTGTAAAAAAATATAAAAATAAAATAGAAAAATAATGGCAATGAGATTTGGAGGAAAATTTATGTTAAGTAAAGAGGATGTAATAAAAGTAGCTAAACTTTCTAAACTGGAATTTACAGAGCAAGAAATAGAAAATTATAGAAATGATTTAAACAAAATAATACTTCATATGGAAGAACTAAATCAAATAGATACAACAGGAGTAGAGCCATTGTTTAATGTGTTAGATACGAAGGACAAATTAAGATCAGATATTATTTTTGATGGACAATCAAAAGCTGAGTTTCTTGCAAATGCACCAGAAAGCGATGAAAATTTTATAATTGTTCCTAAAATAATAGGTGAATAGAAAATATAAAAAGTGGGTGAGACTAAATGGTAGAATTACATAAAAATACAGCTTCTGAAATAGAAGAAATGATAAAAAATAAAAAAATAACATCAACGGAAGTTGTAGAATATTTTTTAAAGAGAATAGAAAGTATTGATGGTAAAATTGGAGCAATAGCCACGGTAACTACTGAAAGAGCAAGAAGAACATCAAAGGCTGTGGATACTGAAAATACAGATGGACTAGAACTTGCAGGAGTACCCATCATAATAAAAGATAATATAGTTTCTCACGGAGATATTACATCTTCAGCATCAAAAATCTTGAAAAACTATAAAGGGACTTATGATGCTACGGTTGTTAGAAAACTAGAGGAAAATATGATTCCAATATTAGGAAAAGCTAATATGGATGAGTTTGCAATGGGCTCATCAAACGAGAATTCTTCAATAAAGAATGTTTCTAATCCATGGGACTTAGACAGAATACCTGGTGGAAGTAGTGGTGGATCAGCAGCAGCAGTTGCAGCGATGGAGATACCAATATCATTAGGGTCAGACACGGGCGGAAGTATAAGACAACCCGCTTCACTAACTGGAATATATGGAATTAAGCCAACATATGGAAGAGTGTCAAGATACGGACTAATGTCGTTCGGTTCATCATTAGATCAAATAGGAGCAATGGCAAGATCTACAAAAGATTTAGCAAAAGTAATGAAAGTAATATCTGGACCTGATGAAAAAGATCCAACAACGGCTGAAGTGGAAGTGCCGGATTATGTAAAACTTTTAACAAAAGATATAAAGGGCCTTAAAGTAGGATTGCCAAAAGAATACTTTACAGAAGAATTAAACGATGATGTAAGAAAAATAGTTCAAGAAACTATAGAGACATTAGAAAAACTAGGTGCTGAAGTTAAGGAAGTTTCATTACCATATACAAAATATGCAATATCAACATATTATATAATATCTTCAGCTGAAGCTGCATCTAATCTATCAAAATATGACGGAGTAAGATATGGAATAAGAGAAGATAACAGTAGTGTAGAAGAGATGTATGTTCAGTCAAGAACAAAAGGATTTGGAGCAGAAGTTAAGAGAAGAATAATGATTGGAAATTATGTTTTAAGTTCAGGATTTTACGATGCATACTATAAAAAAGCATCTCAAGTTAGAAGATTAATAAGAGAAGATTTTGAAAGAGTATTTAAAGATGTCGATATATTATTGACACCAACATCGCCAACAACTGCATTTAAAAAAGGAGAAAAAGTATCAGATCCAATGCAAATGTATTTAGCTGATATATACACAGTTTCTGTTAGTATGGCAGGACTTCCAGCAATGTCATTACCAGCTGGATTCATTGATGGATTACCAGTAGGAGTGCAACTAATAGGGAATTACTTTAGAGAAGACCTATTATTTAACGTATCACATATGTATGAAATGAATAAAGAAAAGATAGAATATCCAGAAGTATAATAATAAATGTTTTGCAAAAGGAGGAGAATGAATGAATACACAATATGAAGTAGTAATAGGTCTTGAAGTTCATTGTCAATTGAAGACAACAACTAAAGTTTGGTGCTCATGTGACTCAGATTATGACTATAAAGCACCGAATACTGCAACGTGTCCGATATGTAGTGGTCAACCTGGGGCATTACCTAAACTAAATGAAAATGTCTTGAATTATGCTATAAAAGCAGGATTAGCATTAGGATGTAAAATAAATAAGGAAAGTCAATTTGATAGAAAAAATTATTTTTATCCAGATTCACCAAAAAATTATCAAATAACACAATTTTTCAAGCCATATGCGGAGAATGGAAAATTAGAAATTAAAACAAATAGTGGAAAAGAGTCAGTAGTAGGCATAGAAAGAATACAAATAGAAGAAGATACAGCAAAAAATATTCATACAGATCTAGAAAGTTTAATAAATTTCAATAGAGCATCTGTTCCTCTTATAGAAATAATATCAAAACCTGAAATTAAGTCGGCAGAAGAAGCGTATGCATATTTAAATACGCTAAAAGATAGACTTAAGTATACAAAAGTTAGCGACGTAAGCATGGAATTGGGATCACTTAGATGTGATGCAAATGTCTCAATTAGAAAAAAAGGGGACACAGAATTAGGGACAAGAACAGAAACAAAAAACCTTAATTCATTTAAAGCAGTAGTTAAAGCAATCGAATATGAAACAAGTAGGCAAATAGAAGTTGTTGAAGCTGGTGGAAGAATTGTCCAAGAAACAAGGCTTTGGGATGAAGAAACAGGAGTTACTAAAGTAATGAGAAATAAAGAGGAAGCTATGGATTATAGATATTTTCCAGACCCTGACCTTCCAATCGTTATAATTTCTGATGAAAGAATAGAGAATATGCAAAATGAGATGCCAGAATTTGCAGCGAAAAAAGTTGAGAGATTCATAAATGAATACAAGCTAAATGAAAATGAAGCGATAACATTAGCATCTGAAATGGAATTAGCAGAGTATTACGAAGCAGTTGTGAAAGAATCTAATGAGCCAAAATTATCAGCAAACTGGGTATTAACTGAAATTTTAAAAGTTTTAAAAGATAAGAATATAGGGATAGATAAATTCGTAGTAGCACCTCAGAATATAGCAAAACTAATAAAACTTATCACATCAAATGTTATAAGTTCTAAAATTGCAAAAGAAGTTTTTGAAGAAATGATTAAAGACAACAAAAATCCTGAAACAATTGTTAAAGAAAAAGGGATGACACAAATAACGGACAATAGTGAAATTGAAAAGATTGTGGAGCAAGTACTAAGTGAAAATATACAATCAGTTGAAGATTTCAAGGCAGGTAAAGATAGAGCATTGAAATTTTTAGTTGGACAAGCAATGAAATTGTCTAAAGGAAAAGCAAATCCTCAAATGTTAAATGAAATGATAATTGGAAAAATTTCTTAAAAAATATAAAAAGTTACAATATAGGAGAAAAATGAGAAGATATAGTTTTAAAAAAAGATTGTTGTTTTTAGTTTTTTCGGTATTAGCTCTATTTATAATATTGATGATGAGACTTTTTTATCTTCAAGTTATACAAGGTGGAAAATGGAAAGAAGAAGGGGATCGACAATATAAAAGTGAATTAGTTGAAAAAGCTAAAAGAGGAAAAATCTATAGTAGTGATGGAGAAATATTAGCATTCGACGTTGAAACTTACGAAGTAGTG
>ERZ650302.105-NODE-105-length-38874-cov-10.168603_pt1 | contig 38874 bp, 33 predicted proteins | sample MGYA00376238_ERZ650302 | MGnify/ENA primary metagenome ERZ650302 (study PRJEB26733, sample SAMN07839298) | wastewater metagenome | biome: urban; feature: wastewater treatment plant; material: waste water | place: USA: North Carolina | collected 2016-04-28 ... | reverse complement strand
AATTATTCAATTACGGATATATAAAATCTTTATCCCATCCCCAAAAAAGAGGTGATCACATGAACAAGAAACTTAATTTATGGCTATCAGTCATAGTGTTTGAAGTTTTAGGACTTCTTTCTGGAATATTTGCAATTAATGCAAGACTTTATTATACACAAATACAATTACCATCTTTTGCACCACCAGGATGGATATTTGGACCTGTATGGACAATTTTATATGCAGTGATGGGATTAGGACACTATATCATTTGGACGAAGCTAAAGGGGAGTGTAAGAAGAAATATTCTTATTCTATTCTATGTACAATTTTTTCTTAATCTTATTTGGTCTTGGTTCTTTTTTACACTGAAAAGTAATTTATTAGCAACAATAGATATTGTATTACTATTATCTATATTGTACGTTTTACAATATATGTATTTTAAGTACAAAAAAACATTATTTTATATGTTTATTCCATACACTTTATGGGTTAGTTTTGCAACAGCACTAACAATTGGAGTTTTGATATTAAATAGATAATGATTGAATTTTTTCATCTTGTACGGTATAATATGTACAAGATAAGGGGGTGCAAATATGTCTAATAAAGAATACATACCACCATATACATTAACAAGTCGTTCTATCCACTTAGTTTCTGAAATTAGTGAGTTAGTAGGGATTATTACAATCAAAAATAACTTAGAATTGAATCCTAAACTTCGTAGAGAGAATAGAATTAGAACAATTCATGCATCTCTAGCAATTGAAAACAATTCACTTTCTTTAGATAATGTAACAGAAATTATAAACGGAAAACGAGTTTTAGGTAATCTAAATGAAATAAGAGAAGTTAAGAATGCATATGAAGCATATAACCATTTACTTGAATACAATCCATATTCAATTGAAGATATGTTAGAAGCACATAAAATATTAATGCTTGAACTAACACGTGAATCAGGAAAATTTAGAACTGGATCAGTTGGTATTTATGCAGGTACTAAAGTTGTACATATTGCACCACCTGCAAACCTTGTTCCAAATCTTGTTTTTGATTTAATTTCTTGGGCAAAGAATAGTGATGTACATCCATTAATAAAGAGTTGTATTTTTCATTATGAACTTGAATTCATTCATCCTTTTGCAGATGGAAATGGTAGAATGGGAAGAATGTGGCAGACATTGTTGTTGTATCAATGGAAAGATCTATTCGCATGGCTTCCAATTGAGACAATTATAAAAGATAGACAAGCAGAGTATTATAATGTACTTGCAATGGCTGATCAAGCTGCGAATTCTAGTGTTTTCATAGAATTTTTGCTAACAGCTATTCTAGATACACTTATTGAATTGTCTTCAACCGCACAAGAAACCGTACAAGAAACCGTACAAGTTAAACGGCTACTAGAGATATTGATTGATGGTGAATTATCAACAAGAGAGATGATTAATAAACTGGGACTAAAACATCGTCAAACATTTTTACAAAACTATTTACATCCTGCAATTTCTCAAAATTTAGTAGAAATGACAATACCTGATAAACCTAATAGTAGAAATCAAAAATATAGATTAGTAAAAATATAATAAAGAATTGAGGGAGTAAATGGCTAGCTTTTTAAATGAAAATACATTGGAAAAAGAGGTAATAGAAAGGCTAATATCTAAAGGATATGAGCATATTAATGGATTAGAAACAGTAGAGAAAAATTTCAGAAGCAACCAGAACGAGGTTGTTTTTTCTGAGGTACTGTATTCTGCTATGGTAAAACTAAACAAATCCATACCAACAAACGTTATAAAAGATGCAGTTAAGAAGATAGTTAACCCAGAAAGTACAAGTATAATAAATGAAAACATTAGATTTCATAAATATCTATCTGATGGAATAACAATGACATATCGCCAAGGAAACGAAGATATTACAAGTAGATTGTTAATTATAGATTTTAACAAGTTTTCAAATAATATATTTCATGTTGTTGATCAGCTTACTATATCGGGTTCTAGATTTTCTCGTAGACCTGATGTAATTATATATATAAATGGACTTCCTGTAGTAGTTATTGAATTGAAAAATATGACAGATGAAAAAGCAACTATCGAAACAGCATATAATCAATTAGAAACATATAAAAATGACATACCTCAATTGTTTTATTTCAATGGAATAAATGTAATTAGTGATGGAATATCAACACGTGTTGGAACTTTAACATCTACATTTGATAGATATTTGACATGGAAATTAGTAGATATTTATGAAAAACTTCCAAATAATACAAGCTATCAAATAGAAGTCCTTATAAACGGACTTTTGAATCCTTCAATGCTAGTGGATTATATAACACAGTATGCGACATTTCCAGATGATAAGAAAATAATGCCTGCATATCACCAATACAGAGCAATTAAATTAGGAGTGGAACATGTACTAACTGCAAAAGATGGTAGAGGGGGAGTTGTTTGGCATACTCAAGGTAGTGGAAAGTCATATACTATGACATTCTTTGCTGCAAAACTAATACAGCAAGAGAAACTAGAGAATCCTACAATAATTGTTGTAACAGATAGAAATGATCTTGATGAGCAACTATTTGCTACATTCTCTAAATCAATTGATATATTGAGACAAACACCAAAACAAATAGAAGACAAAAAAGAGTTGAGAGAAGCATTAAACACAAAAGGTGGAGGAATATATTTCACTACAATGCAGAAATTCACAATAATTGGAAATGAAGAAAGAATGCCATTATTAACAGATAGAAGTAATGTAATAATAATTGCAGATGAGGCTCATAGAACACAGTATGGTCTAGATGCAAAATACTCAAAAGATACAGATGCATACCAGTTTGGATATGCAAAACATATAAGAGATGCGTTCCCAAATGCTGTATTTGTTGGATTTACTGGAACACCAGTAGATACTATTGATCGTTCAACGCCTGCCGTATTTGGAGACTACATAGATCAATATACTATGACGGATTCAGTTATTGATGGATCAACTGTTAAAATATATTATGAAAGTAGAATATTTAGAATTGGAATAGATGAGGAAGCACTGAAAAAAACTGATGAGTTCTATGCAACAAGAATTGAAGAAGGTGCCTCAGAATATAATGTAGATAAGTCAAAAAAAGAATCTTCAAGAATGACGGAAATATTAAGTAGTGATACAAGAACAAATGCAATAGCAGAAGATTTTATTCAACATTTTGAAGAAAGACAAAAAATAAGCTTTGGGAAATCTATGATTGTTGTATCAACAAGATTGCAAGCCTGTAAACTGTTTAATTCGATAATAGAGAAGCGTCCAGAATGGAAAGGCGACTCTATAGATACAGGAATGATAAAAGTTGTTATGACGGGAAATAGAACTGATGATGAGGAACTGAGAGAGCATAATACCACTAAAATTGAACGTGAAAAATTAGCAAAAAGAATGAAAGATATAAATGACTCACTGAAAATTGTTATAGTAGTTGATATGTGGTTAACTGGATTTGACGCACCGTGTGTAAATACAATGTATGTAGACAAATACATGAAAGGGCACAACTTAATGCAAGCAATCGCACGTGTAAATAGGGTATTTGAAGGTAAAAGTGGAGGACTTGTTGTTGATTATATAGGAATGATGTCTGACCTTAGAAAAGCGCTAGAACAATATAGCCCACAAGATAAAGAACAAGTAAGTTTAGATATAAATGCAGCAATAGCTAAAGCTAAAACACTTCTAACTAGATTGATTAAAATGTTTAAAAGTGTAAATTACGAAAATGATTTCATAAAATCACCATTTAAGGCAATATCTCTATGTGCTGAATATATATATAAAAAGACATTAGATGACGAAAACTTCAAGAAAGATTTTATGAATGATGTTGCAGAGCTGTCAGCAGCTGAATCAATTGTTAGAACATCACTGACTGATGAAGAAAAACAATTAACTGCATTTTTCAAAGCAATAAGAACAGCATTAGTAAAAGTATCAGAGAATCCTGATCATTCTGTATCTGCAATGAATAGAGATGTAAATATACTATTAAATCAATCTCTTTCAAAAGCTGAAATGATAGATATAGGGGAGTTAATGGGTCTAGGGAATAGTCAAATTGATTTGTTTGATGAAGAATTCTTAAATACACTGATGAAAACAGACAAACCTAATTTAGCAATAGAGTTATTGAAAAGATTATTAGATGGTGAAATTAGAAGTTTTGAGAAAACAAACTTTATAAAGAGTCAGGAATATTCTGATATGGTCAAACTAACTTTAAATAGATACCATAATAAAGAGCTAACTCATGCAGAAGTTCTTGAAGAAATGCGAAAAATGGGAGAAGAAATGAAAAACCACAAAGATTTTGCATTATCTTTGGGATTAAGTGAGAAAGAACTAGCATTTTATGACGCAGTTACAGCATTTCCTGATGTTAAAACTGCTATGGAAGAAAAAATATTAATGGAGCTAGTAAAAGAATTAACCGAAATAATAAAGCGTTCAGCAACAATTGATTGGTCTGAAAGAGCACAAACAAGAGCTAGAATGAGAGTTGAAATAAGAAGGTTGTTGAAAAAATATGATTATCCACCTGATAAAACAGAAGGTGCAGTTGAGCAAGTAGTAAAACAAGCAGAAAAAATGGCGATGGGGATAATTAGTTAAAACACAATAAAACTAGGAGGAAATAATGGAAAAATTTGAAAATGTATCAGTAATTAAAAAAGCAAATATTTACTTTGATGGGAAAGTGACAAGCAGAACTGTATTGTTTGCTGATGGAGAAAAGAAAACATTAGGAATAATGATGCTTGGGGAATATGAGTTCGGTACAGCAGATAAAGAAATAATGGAAATATTAGCAGGGAAAACAGAAATTTTATTACCAAATGAGACTGAATGGAAAACTTGTAATGCGGGAGAATCATTCGAAGTACCTGCAAATTCTAAATTCTCAATCAAAGTACTTGAAATAGCAGATTACTGTTGTTCATATATAAAATAATAAAGAAAGCTCTCAATTAATTTTGAGAGCTTTTGTTTTTAATTTGAATATTTTAAAGACTTTTCCCATAGAATTTGGTATAATAATAAGGTAAATAAAAAACAGGAAAATACTGTATAAAAGGCAGGAAATACAATGAATAAAGGGAAATATTTCAAATTAAAACCATCAGATGCAGCACATCTGAAATTAGATATTAAAAATTTTGTTATAGAGCATATAAATTTATTTGCAATAAAAAAAGAAATGGAAATAATTGCAAAAATAAATAACTATGATGCACTTAATGAAATAGAAGATTTACGAGAAGTAATTAATAAAAAATTTGATAATGAAATCAATTTAAAAATAAAATTTACAATAGATGAGAATATTTTAGATGAGAATCTAGACAAGCTCATCAAATTTATAATAGAAAATTATAAAACTGAAAGTAAAAGACATCAGTTCTTATTCTCGATGTATGAAGTACACTCACATGAGAAAAATATTTTTGTAAAATTACCTACAGATAGAGTACTTGAGCAGATTAAAGAAATGAAAGTTGATGAAGAAATAAGAAGGAAGATATTCAATGTCACAAATAAGAAATTCATTGTAAAATTCATAGATGGAAATTTTGAAGATGAAATGAAAAAAATAGATAAAATTGGAGAAGATTTAGAAAAAACAGTTGAAGTAAAAGTCGAAGCTCCTACACAATCTCAACAGTTTAACCAACAGCAAAACAATAAACCTGCATATTCAAATTTTCGTAAGAAAGTCCCTGATATGGAGGCAATATCATTTGATGTGTTAGAAACTATCAATGTAGGTGAAAACATCGCGTTAGAGGGTGAAATTTTCGATCTTAACATAACAGAAACTAGAACTGGTGGACTAAAGGTAGATTTTGGGATAACAGATCATACAGATTCTATAACTGGAAGAATGTTTTTAAACAACAAAAATGATGAAGTATCTATAAGTTTAGGGAAATGGGTAAAAGTAACAGGTAAATTTGATCAAGATAGATTTACTCAAGAACTTTATGTTATGGCACAAAAAGTTGATATTATAGAATCAAGAACGCGTACTAGAGTGGACAATGCAGAAATTAAAAGGGTAGAATTACATGCGCATACAAATATGAGTGAAATGTCATCAAATATAGATGCAAAAGCACTTGCAAAGAAAGCAAAAGAGTTTGGACATAAAGCAGTGGCAGTAACAGATTACGGTGTAGCACATGCTTATCCATTTGCATTTAAAGAATCGAGCGATGATTTTAAAGTTATTTTTGGATTAGAAGCGTACGTTGTTGATGATGAACAGGAAATGATAACAAGACCTAAAGACAAGAACATAGAAGAAGAAATCTATGTTGTTTTTGATATTGAGACTACGGGGTTTGATCCATATAATGATAAAATTATAGAAATTGGTGCAATCAAGTTAAAAGGTAGAGAAGTTATAGATAAATTTTCTACATTTATAAATCCTGAAGTAACAATACCACAAGTTATAATTGATTTGACAAAAATTACGGATGACATTGTGAAGGATGCGCCAAAAATAGAAGAAGTATTACCACAATTTTTAGAATTCTGTGAAAATACAACGATTGTTGCACATAATGCAAAGTTTGATGTAGGATTTATTACGCAAAAAGCAAAACAACAAAATCTCGAGTATGCACCAAGTGTAATTGATACACTTCATTGGGCAAAAGTATTATTGACAGATTTGAAAAGATATAATCTTAAAGCGCTATCTAATTATTTCAAAGTATCACTAGATAATCATCATAGAGCGATAGACGATGCACTTGCAACATCAGAAGTATTTCAAAAATTACTTAGTATGATTCTTAGCAGAGGTGTATTGAAGTTAACAGAGATCAATGAGCAAATACAGACAAATGTGCAGAATGCAGATACATTCAATGTTATGATTTTAGTAAAGAATCAAGAAGGATTACGTGATATGTACGAGTTAGTTTCATTATCACACATTGAGCATTTTGGAAATAGGAAGCCTAGAATACCAAAAACATTGCTTATGAAACTTAGAAAGAATTTATTACTAGCAAGTTCTGCATCAGCAGTATTTCAAAATTCTGGAGAGCTTGCAAATATGTATTTAAGAGGTATAGATAAAGAGGAAATTGAAGAAAGAGCAGAATTTTATGATTATATTGAGATTCATCCAGTGACTAATTACATTGACTTAGCGTCAAATGGAGAGATAGAAAGTCTTGAAATTATTATAGAAATGAATAAATATTTCTACGAGCTAGGAAAAAAATTAAATAAGATAGTTGTTGCAACAGGAGATGTACAATATTTTGAAGAAAAAGAAGCTATAAATAGAAGTGTATTAATACTTGGAAGTGGAATGGGACACAGAAACTATATTCATGATAAGAAATTATACTTTAGAACGACGGATGAAATGTTACAAGAATTTTCATACTTAGGTGAGGATTCGTCATATGAAGTTGTTGTTGAAAATACTAATAAAATAAATGATATGATTGAGGTTGTAAGACCTATTCCTAAAGGATTCTATCCACCTGAAATAGAAGGTGCAGAAGAAGAAGTTAGGAACATGACATACGAGAGAGCATATGAATTATATGGAAATCCATTGCCAGAGTTCCTTGAAGAAAGAATAGAAAAAGAGCTTAATTCAATAATTGGGAACGGCTTTGCAGTATTGTATTTAATAGCACAAAAACTTGTTAAAAAATCAGTAGATAATGGATATTTAGTTGGTTCAAGAGGATCAGTTGGATCTTCTGTTGTTGCATTTTTTATGGAAATAACAGAAGTTAATGGGTTATATCCACATTATAGATGTCCAAAATGTAAAAATAGCGAATTTAAAAATGTAGAAGGTAGTGGAGTAGATCTAGAAGATAAAGATTGCCCAGTATGCGGTACAAAATATATTAAAGATGGCCATGCAATACCATTTGAAGTATTCATGGGATTTGATGGGGATAAAGTACCAGATATTGATCTTAACTTTTCAGGAGAATATCAAGGAGAAATACATAGATATACCGAAGAATTATTTGGAAAAGACCATGTATTTCGTGCAGGAACAATATCTACACTTGCAGAAAATGCGTTTGGGTATGTCAAAAAGTATTTTGAAGAAATAGGGGCAACTAAAAGAAATGCAGAAGTATTGAGAATTGCAAAAGGATGCGAAGGAGCTAGAAAGACAACAGGTCAACATCCTGGAGGAATGATTGTCGTGCCAAAAAATAAGTCTATTTATGAGTTCACACCGATACAGAAACCAGCAAATGATATGAAATCAGACTCAATAACGACGCATTTTGATTACCATGTTATGGATGAACAATTAGTAAAATTAGATATATTAGGTCACGATGATCCAACGACACTTAGAATATTACAAGATTTAACAGGACTGGATATATATAATATACCACTAGATGATCCAAAAGTAATAAGTATATTTACTACACCAGAAGCGTTAGGGCTTACTCAAGAGCAAATAGACTCATCAGTCGGAACTTCTGGAATACCTGAATTTGGGACATCTTTTGTAAAACAGATGTTAGTTGATACTAAACCTACATCGTTTGCAGAACTAGCAAGAATATCAGGATTATCACACGGAACTGATGTGTGGCTAAATAACGCACAAGAATACGTACGTAATGGAACTGCAAAAATAGGAGAAGTAATATCAGTACGGGATGATATAATGAACTATTTGATTGATCACGGTGTTGAGAAATCGGTAGCATTTGCGATAATGGAATTTGTAAGAAAAGGGCAACCAACAAAGAATAAAGAAAAATGGAAAGAGTATGCAACTCTTATGAAAGAGCATAAAATAAAAGATTGGTACATTGAATCATGCGAAAAAATAAAATATATGTTTCCTAAAGGGCATGCAGTTGCTTATGTAATGATGGCAGTTAGGATTGCATATTTCAAAGTGCATCATCCAATTGAATTTTATACAGCGTATCTCAATAGAAAAGTTGATAATTATAACGTCTCAACAATGTTTAAAACAATTACTGAATTAAAAGAATTGAAAAAACAATATGAATTACCTGGGAAGACACTTAATCCTAAGGAGAAACAAGAGTACGCATTATATGAAATATTAATAGAAATGCATTATAGAGGGATTGAAATGTTACAAATTGATATTTATAAGTCAAAAGCAAGAGCATTCATAATTGAGGATGGAAAAATACGACTACCATTGATAGCAATGGATCAATTAGGAGAATCAGTTGCTTCAAATGTTGAAAATGAAAGAGAAAAAGGTGAATTCATATCTGTAGAAGATTTAATGAAGAGAACTAAATTAAATAAAACAGTTACAGATCTATTAAAACATTACGGATGTTTACCTGAGTTATCACTAACGAATCAGCAAACATTATTTTAAGTAAAATGAAGGGTAATATATGATAAAAAATTTCTATGTAGAAGAGGTTAAAAATAAAGAATCAACTGAAGAATTCACAAGCAATGAGATTATGTTTTCATACAACATTACGAGTGAAGAATATCAAATCTTATCTAAAAAGCTTAATATAAAAGAGCAAAGACTTAGAGATACGATAAATGAAGAAGTATTTACACCTAGAATGACAAAATCAGATTGGGAAATATACAAAATATACTATCCTAAGTTAAACTATGAAAAAGATGAAGATGGAAATGATATAAAATCAACTATGAATGCGGAGTTAATCCCATTAGTAGTATTATATAAAGATGATCAGATTGTGTTGCTCCAAGAAAAATACACGCAAGAGCTGGAAGCATTTATTACTTCGTATTTGGAAACACAGACATCATTTATTGATAATAGAAATTTCTTACTTGTTATATTTCACCATGTAGTACAAATGCTATATAAACATATAAGGTTCTTAATTGCAGGGCATGATTTAGTTGAAACACTTTTACACAAATCTAAAAATAATAACAAGTTAATTGACTTAGTTGAGATTGAACAAGGATTTGCTATTTTTAATTTAGCACTTAGAAATATTGATTTTATTGTCGATAATATTGATGAGGAAGAAGAATTTGCTATTTATTCAGAATATTTATTAAGAATACAGCAAGAAATAAACTTTACGATTGATCTTTCGTCAACATATGTTGAAATATGTAAAACAACACGTGAGACATATTCATCATATATTGCAAATGATATGAATGTAACTATGAAATTCTTAGCAGCAATTACAATAATTGCAACAATACCGAATGCGATATTTGGATTTTATGGTATGAATATTAAATTACCTTTCATGGGTGATACATGGGTAATATTCATGATAATAGGATTAGTGATGGTCTTGGTTTATGTTATGTGGAGAATATTAAAACGAAGAAAATTAATGTAGGGGAAAAGCATAGAAGGGAGATTATATGTATTTAGAAGAATATATTGCAGGCAGTTATGAAAAAAATAAAGATTATAAATCATTTTTACCAACAAAAATTAACAGGCAATGGGAGTGGAGAACACCTGAAGTAAATATACTTCTAGAAAAGGCGAGTATGGAATTAGGATCATTAAAAAGTTATTCAGAGCTATTACCTAATATAGATATCTATATAAAAATGCATATAAAAATGGAAGCAAATAAGTCAAATAGGATAGAAGGAACTCAGACATCGATAGAAGAAGAATTAATGCCAATAACTGAATTATCTCCTGAAAAGAGAAACGATGCAAGAGAAGTACATAATTATATAAATGCATTACAGTTAAGTGTAGATAGAATAATGAAAGATGATTTTCCACTAAGCTCTAGATTAATAAAGGAGATACATTACGAGTTGATGAAAGGCGTTAGAGGAGAAAATAAAACACCGGGTGAATATAGAACAAGTCAAAATTGGATTGGTGGCTCGCTACCATCAAATGCTGTCTACGTTCCACCTACACATGTTCATGTTCAAGAATTAATTTCTGATATGGAGAAATTTATTCATAATGATGAAATTTATATACCACTACTAGTCCGAATTGCCATGATTCACTATCAATTTGAAAGTATTCATCCATTTTTAGATGGGAATGGTAGAACAGGAAGAATTCTCATTCCTTTATTTCTATTGGATTCAGGATTACTTAATAAACCATGTTTTTATATTTCGGATTACTTTGAAAAATATAGAACTAGATATTATGATGCTCTTAATCGAGTGAGATTAAAGAATGATATGATTGGGTGGATAGTATTTTTTTTAGAAGCAGTAGTGGGGACTGCAAAATCTGCTAGAATAAAATTTGAAAAAGCTGTGAGCTATGTAGAAGATATAAACAGAAGATCGGTAAAAATTAAAGGAAGCCAAGAAAATGTAAGAAGAATATTAGATTCATTTTATGAAAATCCAATTCAAGAATCTTCGGAATTAGTTTTACAATTAGGTATTAGTAGGGCAACTATAAATAGGATAATTTCATCAATGCTTCAAGAGGGATATATTGTAGAAACTTCAGGAAGTAGCCGTAATCGAATTTACACAATGGAGCCTTATTTAGATATTTTTAGATAAAATAAGGCTCAAAAAACGAAAAAAATGAGCGCTAAAAAAAAATAAGGCTCAAAAAAATGAAAAAATGAGCGCTAAAAAAAAATAAGGCTCAAAAAACGGAAAAAATGAGCGCTAAATTTATTATTGTATTGGGAGGATAAAAAATGACTGATATAGAAATTGCACAAGCTGCTAACATGAAAAGAATAAATGAAATAGCACTAAAAATGGGTCTAGAAGAAGATGATTATGAGCAACATGGAAAATACAGAGCAAAAGTTGAACTAAGTGTCTTAAAAAAGAATAAAGATAATAAAGATGGGAAATTGATACTAGTTACAGCAATTACTCCAACACCTGCAGGAGAAGGTAAATCAACAGTAACTGTTGGGCTTACTCAAGCACTTAATAAAAAGGGATATAATTCAATTGCAGCACTGCGAGAACCTTCTTTAGGACCAGTATTTGGAATGAAAGGTGGTGCAACAGGGGGTGGATATTCTCAAGTTGTTCCAATGGAAGATATAAATTTACATTTCACTGGAGATTTACACGCAATCTCAACTGCTCATAACTTAATTTCTGCATGTATAGACAATCATTTGACACATGGAAATGAATTAGATATAGATGTTACAAGAATAACATGGAAAAGAGTAATAGATATGAATGATAGAGCACTTAGAGAAGTTATTGTAGGTCTAGGTAGCAAAATTAATGGAATTCCAAGGGAATCATCATTTCAAATAACAGTAGCTTCTGAGATTATGGCAATATTTTGTCTTGCTGAATCATTAGATGACTTAAAGGAACGAATAGGAAAAATTGTATTTGGTTATACTCGTTCTGGAAGTGCATTAAAAGTCTCAGATCTTAAAATACAAGGAGCAGCAACAGCATTATTAAAAGAAGCAATAAAACCAAATTTAGTGCAAACATTAGAAAATACACCAGTATTTATACACGGTGGGCCATTTGCAAATATAGCACACGGATGTAATTCTGTATTAGCAACAAAAATGGCATTAAAATTATCAGATTATGTTGTTACAGAAGCAGGATTTGCAGCGGATTTAGGAGCAGAGAAGTTTCTTGATATCAAATCAAGAGTAGCGGGACTTAATCCTAATGCAGTAGTTATTGTTGCAACAGCGAGAGCATTAAAACACCATGGCGGAGATAAAATTCTAAAAGGTGAGAATTTAGAAACATTAAAAAAAGGTCTTGTGAATTTAGAAAAGCACATAGAAAATATGCGAAAATTCAATTTACCAGTAGTAGTTGCAATAAATAAATTTATAACAGATACAGATAATGAATTAGATATAATACAAAAATTTTGTGAAGAAAAAGGTGTGAAGGTTGCACTTTGTGAAATATGGTCAAAAGGTGGAGAGGGTGGTTTTGATCTTGTTGACTTAGTTATGGAAGCATTGCAAGAAAATGAAAATTCTGAAATCAAATACACTCCATTATACGACTTGAAAGCAGCTACAAAAGAAAAAATACTAACAATTGCTACTGAAATTTATGGAGCAAATGGTGTTAAATTTACTACTAAAGCAAGTAATGATATAAAAAAATATGAAGAATTAGGATATTCTAATTTACCAATTTGTATGTCAAAAACACAAAAATCATTATCAGATAACCCAACTTTACTAGGTAGACCAACGGATTTTGAAGTAACGATTAATGAAGTAAGATTATCAGCAGGAGCAGGATTCTTAGTTGTAATGGCTGGAGAAATAATAGATATGCCAGGGCTTCCTAAAAAACCAGCAGCAGAAGGAATTGATGTTGATAGCAATGGGAAAATAAGTGGATTATTCTAGGAGGTTTCTATGAAGTTGAAAGTATTAGACGGGGAATACTCAATAGTAAAACTAAATAATAATTTTAAAAATAGAGATTTTGTAATTAATTTACAATATTATGAAGGTGGATTTTTTTCAATAACATACACCGAAGATGAAATAAGTGTCGTCATTGAAGAAAGAAAACTAGATTTGTTTAAGTCTATAGAAATAGACAAATTAAACACTAATTATGTTAATATAAAAGTTGATGAAGTATTGGATTTTTCACTAGTAGGAATACTGTATAAAATAACTGAAATACTTAAAACTTTGAAGATTAGCGTTTTTGTAATATCAACATATAACACAGACTACATTATGATTGAGAAGAAAAACCTTGAAAGAGCCGTAGAATCATTAAGAAACAATGGGTATGAAATATAAAATATTGGAGGAAAATTCCATGAGTAATATAAACAATAAAGATAAACCAGGTAAATATGATACAGAAGAAAAAAGACTTGCAAAAGTGCACATGAATTCACTTTTTATGTTTGCTATAAGTTCTCTTTTAGTATGGTATTCATTTAAAACAAATCATAAGATTGAAGGAATTATTTTAGCAGTAATCCCCATTATAAGTTTATTTATTGCTTATAGAACAAGAGCACAGAAAAGGAAGTGAATAATTTTATTAACTAATTTAAAGTAGAGGTATTAAAATGAGTGTATCTAAGAAAATATTAGGAAGAGATAGGCAACTAATAAATAAAATAAAAAAACATTTTGAAACATATGGGGGAATATCAGTTGTAGATTTTCCTGAATATGAAGAAGTAGAAAAATCAATTGGATGGAATGAAGCACTAGATATAGCCATGGAAGAACTGAAAAGAAAAAAATTAACAAAAGAGGAAATAATAGAAGAAATACAAAAAGAATATCAAAAAAATGGTAAAATATCAAGCGATACTTTTAAATATAGTAATCAAGCAAAAAAAATTTTTGGAACTTGGCTAAATGCAGTTGAAGAATCATTAGGAAAAGGTAAAGTAAGAGGAACAAAATATACAAAAGAAGAAATAGCTGAGAAAATACGTGAACAATACAATAAAGACGGTAAAATTACTCTAACTTTATTTAAACATGGAGGTTATGCCGTAAAGTATTTTGGTTCATGGGAAAATGCAATGATTGAAGTTTTAGGATTTTCAAATAGGAAAGAATATTTTACAAAGGAAGAAATCATAGAAAAAATGAGAGAGCACTATAAAAATAAAGGAACACTAATATGCAAAGATTTTATATATAAGAGATACGCAACTAAGATTTTTGGTTCTTGGAGTGCAGCAATGATTGCTTCGATTGGTAAAACAAATATTAACAAATCATTTTCGAAAGAAGAAATTATAGAAAAAATGCAAGAGCATTATAAAAAATACGGAGAAATAAATGTAAAAACTTTCAAATATAATGTTCAAGCAACAAAATTATTTGGTAAATGGTCAGAAGCAATGAACGCTTCAGGAATAAGTCCAAATAGATGTAACTTAACAAAAAAAGAAGTAATAGAAGCTATGAAAAAAGAGTATAAAGAAAATGGTGAAATATTTCAAAGAACATTTAAACATATAGGTCATATAAAAAAATATTACAAATCATGGAATCATGCAATAGAAGAAATTTTAGGTATAACTAATATAAGATACTATTCAAAAGAAGAAGTGATTGAGTTAATAAAAAAACATTATCAAGAGTATGGCAGTATTAAAACTTCTGACTTTCGACATGTGGCACAGGTAGTGAGATGTTTTGGTAGTTGGAGAAATGGAATGGAAGAGGTGTTAGGATTCTCTAATGTAACAAGGTACACAAAAGAAGAGATTATAGAGTTTATGAAAAAACACTATAAAGAAAATGGAAATATAAAAAGCAAGGATTTTAAATATAAAAAGCAGGTAACAAGATATTTTGGATCGTGGGAAAATGCTATAAAAGTAATTTTTGGATTAAGAAGTAATAGATTTAAATATACAAAAGAAGAAATTATATTACTCATGCAGGAAAGTTATAAGAAAAACGGAAAACTTTCATGTTCTACATTTAAAGACTATGGTACAGCGAAAAGATACTTTGGGTCATGGGAAGTAGCAGTCACAGAAGCAATAGGATTTTACGACAAATCAAAATTTAGTGTTCAAAAGTTTTATTCAAAGGAATCAATAACAGAAATTATTTTAAAGTTTCATAAGAAAAATAATAGATTTCCAGTAGATATTGAATATGGAAGTGAGAAACTAGGATTGCCTGGAAAGACGACAATTAATAGACATTTTGGTAGATTATCTGAAATGAAAAGAGTAGTTAAAGAAGAATTGAATAGACAAAATAAAATTAAATAATCAAACGAATAGAATCCCAACATATAAATGTTGGGATTTATTATTTAAGCATATTATCGACTATATAATCACAATGAATTTCAGTAGAATCAAATATTTTGATACTGTCGAAATCCTCTTGATTTATTAGCATTTGAATTTCAGTACATCCTAGGATAACTCCATCAATGTTTTCAGTATTTATTGATTTAGTAATTGTATCTAAAAAGCTATTTCTAGATACTTCATTTGTAATTCCAACACATAGTTCTTTGTAAATTATATCATGAATTGTATTTCTATCTTTTTCATTAGGAATAGTAACGTTGATTCCATATTTTTCAACCAGAATTTTTTTATAAAAATCCTCTTCCATTGTAAATTTAGTACCTAATAATAGGACGTTTTTTAAGTTATGTTTCTTTATTTCTGTACCAACAGCATCAGAAATATGTAGGATATCAATATTTATATGTTTATTTATATTATCAATCAATTTATGCATAGTATTAGTACAAATAGCTATAAAGTCAGCATTTGCATCTTGAAGATGTTTTGCTTGTACGCCCAGAAGATCCCCAGATTTATCCCATTCACCATTACGTTGAAGGGCTTCTATTTCTTCAAAATTAAAAGAATAAAGTAGTATCTTTGCAGAGTTTAAGTTTCCTAGTCTGTTGTTAATTTTTTTATTTATCAATTTATAATATTGAATGGTAGATTCATAGCTCATTCCACCTAGTAATCCTGCTGTTTTCATGCTGTTACCCCCATAATGATTTTAATTCTTATTCAATATAACATATTTGTTCTATTTCTACAAGCAAGTTTTACCAAAAGAATATATAAAATATAGAAATAATGATATAATAAGTTAGGAGATGATAATTATGGATAATACAGAAAAAATTATTCTAGCTGGCGGATGTTTTTGGGGCGTAGAAGCCTACTTTCAAAGGCTAAATGGTGTTGAGAATACAGAAGTTGGTTACATTGATGGAAATACAAGTAATCCAACATATAAAGAAGTTTGTTATGAGGATACTAATCATGCAGAGGCTGTTTATATTGAATATGATAAAAGTATCATTTCATTAGATAAAATTTTAGAAGAATATTTTAAGATAATAGATCCAACATCTTTAAATAAACAGGGAAATGATAGAGGAACTCAATATAGAACAGGCGTATATTACTATACAAATGATGACAAAGATAAAATTAATAGTTTTATTGAAGAAAAGAAAAAGGATTATAGTAATCCAATTGTTGTAGAAGTTAAAAATGTTGATGAGAGTAGAAAATTTTGGAGTGCAGAAGAGTACCATCAAGACTATTTGGATAAAAATCCGGGAGGTTATTGTCATATTAATTTGGACTCTATAGATTTAAAAGATAGAAAGATTAAATAAAAGAAAAGGCAGTCGCTGGCAACGACTACCTTTAAGGAGTTATGAAGAAAAAAGGTTTTAAACTTTTCCCATTGGTCACTAGTGATTATATAGATGAAAACTTAGATTTAACTTTGAAAAATGTTAGAATACCGTGTGCAAAAAAATAAGAAAACTGTGAGGATATAAATATGAATATACTGGTATGCCCTATTTGTAAAGGGGAATTGAAAGATAGATTAGGAACCAATAAAGGAGTTACATGTAAAAATAAGCATAGTTTTGACTATGCAAAAGAAGGATACTTAAATTTACACGTTGGAAAAAACTCAAAAAATTCAGGTGATGATAAAATAATGGTAAATTCACGAAGAGAATTTTTAGAAAAGGGATTCTATGAAGAAATTTCATTGAAAGTAAATGAAGTTTTATTAGCAAATCTTGGGAATGAGGAAACTATAAATAAGGCTCACACGAGAAGATTATTAGACATAGGATCAGGAGAAGGCTATTACACAAATAAAATGCAAGAGAGCCTAAAAGAATTCGAAATAAATGCATTAGACATATCGAAAGAAGCAGTTATGAAAGGTGCTAAAACATATAAAAAAATAAATTGGTTTGTTGCAAGTGCATCAGCACAACCGTTCAAGAATAATAGCTTTGATTATTTAACAGTTCTTTTCTGTAAAATATTTCCAGATGAATTCGCACGTATCATTAAGAATCAAGGATTTCTTGTAGTTGTGACACCTAATAAATATCATTTAGTAGATATAAAGAAAGTTGTCTACCCAATAATAAAGTATGAAAATAGTGATCCAAACGATGAACTAAAGGAGAAATTTACTTTAATATCAAGAGAAAATTTATTTTATAAGAAAATGGTGTACGGAGATGATATAAAAAATTTATTTAACATGACACCATATAGATGGAAATCGCCGAAGGAAGGCGTAGAAAAACTTAATTCATTAGCTGAATTAGAGGTTACAGTGGATGTGAACATTGATATTTACAGCCTTAATAAAGTTATTTCAAAAAATTAAAATTAACTCTTGCAAAAAATTAAAAAAAGATATAATATATAACTATAGAGAAAACTTGTTTTTATAATTTGATTTACATTGGGGGATGTAAGATGAATCAATTACTTAAAAATGAAGTATATCAGTATAGTTGGATATATCTTACATTTGCAAATAATGCAGAAAAAGAAAATAGAAGGTTCGTGAAGAGCAATATCATATCACCGTATATGGAAATCAATACAGCTATAATTAATGATTATATTTTAAGAAAATCTGATAATCATGAAATAATAGAAGTAAACCCTTTCGTACGATATTCAAAAATATACGATAAACTATTTAAAGTAGGTGAGGAAGAAAATGTTGAAAATTTTAAAGAATCGATTTTTAATTTAACATTTCATTTTCTTACCAATTTAGATTTATATGAAGGACTTACAAAAAAGGATATTTTTTGTAAAAGGATAGTTGAAGAGATTGAACAAGGAATATTTGGTAATACTATTAAGAAAAATATGAGAGTTATTACTAAAAATGATCAGTTAATAATTGCAGAATTAATTTACAACAACTATGAAAATAAATCAATAATAGAAAGTTTTAAAGCTAGTATTTTTGATATGTTTAATGATTCGATTGTTTACGACAATCTTTTTTCTAGTGAACAAATCATTGTATATATAAATGCACCTAAAACATCTATAAATAAAGCAAAATTTAAAATAATAGTAAAACTTTTTTTGCCATTAGGCCTTAAATCAAAAGTTTTCTGGAGATACCATTTTGGTATTGTAGATAATCCAGAAACACTAAAGATAGGGGAGGTGGCAATTTTTTAGTTAGTGGAATTTTGTAATTGGGGGAGTATAAAATCAATAAAATTAGGGGGAAAAAATGAGATTTAGTATAACAATAAGCCATAGTACGAGTGGAGAAAAAATTACACTCACACCAGAAGAAGTAAGCTATGCAGAATACGATTTTGAGCAATTAAATTCGAGCAGTTTAGCAAATATGACAAGTAAAGTAGAAATGAAAATATCAGGAAAGCTACTATCAAATCTAGATGAAAGTGGGTCAAATAATTTGACACTATATGAAAAAAATAGAGAAGATGTGAAAAAGATATGTGAGTGGGCATTTGATTATAAAAAAGAAACTGACTACAGAAATGTGGATTTAGAAGTAGAATTAGGAGATGGAGAAAAATACTTTTATTCTTTTAGAAATATGTTTGCAGTAAAGTTACAGCAATCATTTTCAACAAATTATGGGGTGAGCACTTTTGTACTAACATTAAAGCAGAAATATTTTGAAGATATGAAGGTAAGTATAGAATATTAAATGATCGGGGGGTCAGAGTATTGGAAGAGAATAATTTTTTAAGATATGAAGAGCAAGAAATTGAAATAAAAATGAACAATGAGGAAATAAAAGGGTATATTATTAATAAATTAGAAGTCAATTCAAGCGCTAATAGCCATACTGTATTGAATCTTGAATTAGAATTCACAGATGAACAAAAAGGAAAATATGCAAGTATTAATCAAATTGAAGATTTCTCAGTAGAAATAAATGCAACACAAAGTTTGAATAGCCAAAATAAGACATCAATATTTCATGGTATTTGTAAAGAATCTAGGGTTAGATACTATGGAAATAAGGGATATCGATTCATCATAACATGTTATAGTAAAAGTCAATTAATGGATAGAGAAAAGAAATATAGAGCATTTCAAGATACTAATATGTCTTATTCTGAAATTATACAAGAAATCTTAGTTGATTATAAGACAACTGAGAATAGTAAGGTAGAAGTTCTTATGAATAAAAAGTCAGAAGAGAAAATTAAAGAGTTAATAGTACAATTTGATGAAACAGATTGGGAATTTCTCATACGAATTGCATCACATTTAGGATTGAGTATTATTAATACTGATAAAAGTGTAGTTTGCTTTGGGTTTTTAGATAATGATGAGAAGAAAAATGAGGATATGAAATATACAAATTATGAAATGATAAGAGATATGAAGAATATTTTGTATAAAATATTTTCAACACAAGTATTTAGTGCAGGTTCGTATATATCAATAAATAACTCATCAGGTGAAAATACATTTTCAATAATAAGCTCTAAAATCTATCTAGATAAAGCATTATTGTTTGGCGAATACGTATTAGTGAATCCAGAGGAGTATAAATTTAATAAAATAAGAAATGAAAAAATATTAGGTAATGTAATTGAAGGGATTGTAGAAAAGGTCTATGAAAAAGAAAAAATAGCAGTTATGGAAGTTAGATTATTTGAAGGAATGAGTAAATACGGAAAGGCTTATAAGGACTATGGGATATCAAGATATGTAATCCCGTACTCAACATTTTATTCTCAAACTAATACAGGTTTTTTTTGTACACCTGAAATAGGAGATACTGTAGATATTCATTTTTTGAATAGAGAAGAAAAATTTGTAAGAGCTTCATGGAGTGTAAATAATAAGGGTAATGGAAGATTTAGTGATTACACAAAAAGGAATTTCCATGTCAATCAAGGAGATTTCAAGTTTACTATAGATTTAAATGTATTTGATATATCAACAGCAAAGTCATATTCAACATACTCACCAAGTATAAATACACAATGCGATAATTCAATAGTTAGATCAACAAAGAATTTATTAATTGCATCGGATGATTACATGGGAATTGAGTCGATTGGGGATATGTCAATTTACGGAAAACGTTTGGAGGTGATAGGGAAAGAAGAAGAAGTAGTAATAGAATCATCAAAAGAAATACGACTAAAAGGGGAGAAAATACATAATAATTAACATTGCAACTTAGTTGGGGGACTAAGTGGAGTTAAGAGAGGGATTAGGATGATAAATAGATTATTCAATGGTGTAGACATTGGAGATAGTGCAGTTCAATTTTTTGATAGATTAGCATATCATGAAAGCTCAGGTTCATACACTGATAATAGTGGTAGTGGTATTTATGTTGGGAGATATCAGATGGGAACTGATGTTTTGTACGATATTGGATGGTGGAGCAATAGTAAGAGTGGATGGTCAAATGGTAAATTTATAGGTAAAGGAGCAGAAAAATATAAATTAACTGATAAAAATAGTTTCTTGAAAAATCCTTCTGCACAAGATGAAGCAGTTATGTTAAGCATGATAGTGAGATGGAAAAGTGTCAAAAGTCTTCAAGATAAAATATGCTCTAGAATTAAAGTGGATTCAGACAGTACATTTAGAAATCCATCAAAGGTAGCAGTAAGTGATGCTATTGTATATAAGACTATTGCATCTAAAAAAGCTGTAAACTCAAATATGAAGTGTCAAAATCCAAAAGGAAGAGAAATATTAATAACATCTTCAGGATTAGTTGTTGCATCACATCTATGTGGACAAGGAGCAATGAGAGAAGCAATTTCAAACAATTTCAAAGGTAAATATGGAATCCCAGTTGATGGAAATAAACTGCCATCAACTGTATATCTTGAAGATATGGGTGGCTATGATTTATCAGTAATCATAGGATATAAAGATTCATGTTCGGTTGGAGACAGACCAGTTTTACAAAATAATAAAAATGAGGATAAGAAAATTACAAATTCACAAGCAAGAACAGGAACAGATGGTGCTTCAGGAATTAATGAAGAAGGCGTTTTCATTTTTGAAGGTAAGAAATATGAAGAACGAAATACAAATGATGAGTACATAAAAGATTGGAAAAATAGTGCAACACCACCAAATAAAGTATTTGTTAACATAAGTGATGTAGTTATAAATAGATTGAATGAAAAATTTAATTCAGAAGAATATTATAAAAAAGACTATATCAAATATGTTGAAGAGAAGACGGAGCGAAAAGTTCTTGATAAAAATAAAGATCAAATAGCTCTTATGCTAAAAGCATACGATGAACAAACAAAGGATGACAAAGGGATTGGGAATATTATTAAACAAGTTAATTTTGATATTTTTAGAGGACTTGAATTGAAAGAAATCCCAATAAAAATACAAGATGTAGCATATTATATATTCACTAATCCATTTCAAGGGAAGAATGGTCTTGAGGCATTGGAATATTCATTAAAAGACTTTTCTGCAAAATATGTTATTTACCCAGATGTTCAATCTATTGATATTCACAAAAACGAATATGGGTATAGAAATAATCAAATAACTAGTAGAATTAGTAAAGATAAAGAAAAAAAAGTAATGAAAAACCAGGTTCCTGAAAAATATAATATTTATTTGGAAGGTAAGTTTGATGTAGATGAAATAAACTACGAAATACTAAAAAAAGATCAAAAAGAATGGAATACACTAAGGTGTGAAAATTTATTGAAAAGTGTTCGAGAATCACAACTACACAAAGAAAGTTATAAGCATAATGAGGATTATGTACGTGTGTATCCTAAAGCAAGAAGATTCTTGGATAATTTAATGGAAGAATTTATAAAAATACAATGTGGATATAAAAATACAAGTGAAGCAAAATCTTTTGACAATCATAATTATAAAGATAGCAATATTTTAAGGAACTATTTGATATGGTATGATCAGAAATATAAAATAGATATGCCTTCAAAAAATGAAAATGGATTATTTTTAAAGCTTTCTAAAATAGGATCTAAACTAAGAGTCACAACAGTACTTAACGAATGGATAAACTCGAAATCTAACATGAAAACATCGCAAATTAGAGAGATACATAGACTAATTTTAGTAGCGTATAGCAAGTATACTGATGGTTCTACAAAATCAGATGATGAAAGTATAATTAAAGGCCATTTTAAGTCATTAAAAGAACTACGAGATTATGTTGCAGATAAGGATGCTATTAATATTTATCCATTTTATAAAGAGTTTTATGAACTAAAAAATGAAATAAATCCGAATGATGAATATTATGTAAATACAAATGGTATTTTGAAATGTACATTTGGAGAAGGTACGAGTAATCTTATAATAGCAGCTAGAGGAATAAAATTACATGGTGCAGAGAAAGCTAACATAAAAGATAAAACTATAACTCCATTCAAGAATTGTAAAGGTGGAAAATGTATTCCAAATTTTGTTTCCGATTGGCAAAAAACAACTGAAACACAAGTTGCAAATCAACCTGCGTTATTAGATGTTTCAACAATAATGTGCGCAAGAGGAGGCATTGTAAGTATTGATGATCCAGGTCAAAAGCAAATTACAACAGCAGTTACTAAGCAGAAGCAAATAGTAGAGAGCAAGCGTGAATATGATTGTGAGTATACGAGTTTAGTAAATATTTGCACAACGATAAATAGTAAATTTATGCAAACAGATTTAAAGAAAAGATGTGTAGAATATAGGAAAGCTAAAAAGCGTTATAATGAATTAAAATTGCAAAGAGAAGCATTAATAACAGGAAACAAAAGTATAGTCCAGAAATCACCAACAGAAGAATTAAAAAAGCTAAAGAAAATTAAGTATCCAAATTCGTTGGAAAAAGCAAGAATTGCAATGTTAGAAAACATAATAAATGCAAATATTAAAAAAAATTCAGATAAATTAGATAAAATAGACAAAGAAATTGCAATACAAAAATCAAAAGTATCGGGAAAAACACATGATGTTTTAGTTGTACAAATAAAATACACATCGATATTAGCAGGTTTGACAGCTATCAATTTATCTAAAGCAAAAAAAGATATAAAGGGGTTGCATAAGAAATATGGTGGAATTTCATGTGATACAGAGAAATCTAAGTTCTACAATGTATCCGTTTTAGGAACAATTGTTGAGGGGTATTTACTGGAAGCTGCAGATATTGCAAATGTACCACTAACTAAAAAACAATATGAGCAAGAAGTCGCAGATGAAATATTGAAAAAGCAAGAGGAACAAGGGATACCTTATTGGCAAAGAAATTCTAAAGAAACAACAGATAGCGATTATATTAATACAAAGTACAACATAAAAACAAATGTTCAAGCAGAAGCACAAGAGAAGTATAAAATTGCTAAGAATATTGATTTGGGAGTGCAACTATATAGAGATATTAAAAACATTCCTACAGGCCAAGATATAGTTAAGAAGATTAGGGAAGGAGAAAAATCAGTAGTAAACTGTCCATTTAATGTAGCTGAAAAATCAGCAAGAGAAGGTGGAGAAGTGAAAAGCTCTAACAACACCTCATCAACAACATCATCAAAAAATCAAACTCCTTCTTCGAAACAATCAGGAACTGCAAATACACAGAAACCTGAAGCAAAAGAAAATACGGGAAAAAGTAATGAAAGATGTCCCGTGAATGGGGAGTGTGAGTATATATTTTATATTGAGCGAGTAGAGAATTTTAATAGATCAACATTATCAAAATTTTATATAGAAGATAGTACTGGATATAGATATACGGAATACGATGGTTACATAATTGAGCCTGAAGGACCTGATACAGAAGAAAGTAATAGAAATAAAAGAATTGTATCAGGGAATCATAAGATATTTTGGCATTTTAGACCTAAGGCAAAGCATCTATATTGGGCACCTCAAATAACTAGTGGGAGGATACCGGAAAGTAGGGCAATATTAATACATTTTGGAGGAGGAAGAAACTGGACAATTGGATGTTTAATTCCAACTAAAAGTCCTTACAAAGGATACCATAAAAAATATGGTAAAATTTATAAGTGTGATATTGAAAAATCTAAAGAGTATTTCAATGAAATATGTAATTTTATTGAACGAGTAGAGAATAGTGGTAAAAAGAAAGAAGGACTAAAAATCAATAAAATTAAATTAGTAGTTTTCAATAACATTATAAAATAAATATGAGACATAACAAGGAGGAAATGTGAAAGTTTTTGGAAATGAATGGTGTAGAATAAGATGAAATTTAGGAGGCATATATGATAAAAAAATTAATAATAATATTAACAGTCTTAATTTCATTTGTTTCATGTGGGCGAGAGAATAACAAAAAATCATTTAATATTATATACGATGAAATAATGGATGAATATTATATGAACTATACATATGAGTACTTTGAAAACACAGATCAGATAAAAAAATTGACAGTTGAAGAAACTAATTTAGGTATGCATACTAAAGTAGTAAGGATTTTAAAGTATAAAGGTAGTCAATTAATATCTTTCGAGAAAAAATATTATGATTTGATATATGATACGGAAAAAAATAATTTTGAGAATAAGGAGTCACTAGTCTTTATAATAAAAATATACCCAAAAAGTAATCAGATTGAGATGCAAAAAGTAAAAAAGGATTTAGAATATGAAAATAAAAATATAGCTCCCATAGTTCTTAAAGAAAGAAATTATTTAATTGATGAATGGATGATTGAAATAAAAAAAGTAGAAAAAGATAGAGCAAACTATGCAAAAAATGCCGAAGAATTGTGTTTTTCTAAGAAAATATACAAAAACTGTAGTTTGATACTTTCAAATGATAAAAAGGTAATAGGAATTCAATAAAATAAAAGATAGAAGAAGGAGGAAATGTGAAAGTTTTTGGACTAATAATAGCATTACTTTTATCAATATCATGTAGAGGAGGTAGTATAAAAGTGGATTATAAAAGTATAATTGATAAATATCAATATGTGAATGAAATACTTGAAATGACAAATCAAGAAGTTTCAGATAAAGATGACAAAATCTATCAATACATTCTTTCAAAAGAGCAAGGTAAAAAACATATAGATACATTTTTTGAAGAAATAAAAGTTAAGGAATCAAAAGAAAATCAATTCTTAATATTTAGCAGGTTATTACTACAAATAAATAGAGTGAATCAGTATGATATTTCAAATATAAATGAGGATAACAACATTATAGAAAAAATCAATTCAATACTAAATAATGAATTTTTAAATGAAAGTAATCAAGAAAAATACGAAAAAATATTGAATGATAATTTTACAGATGAGGAAATCTTTTTATTATTTAGATCTATCTACTACAATCCAGAGTTTAACATCTATGAAAAAGGGGAAGAGAGAAGTAAAATAGAAAGAATTCAGAAGATTAGGGAAAAAATAAAAGATGCATTTCCTTTAATTGAGACAGATAATGAGAACTACAATGAAGATTTGCAAAAGTATGAAAAGAATGAGAGAAGTTATATTAGGAACAGTATATCTAAATATATGAAAAACAAAATAAATTATGGAGATAGGTTAAGTTCATTAGTTCATATTTCAGCAGATAATAAAATATTGATTATGAGTACTCCGTATGATCCATTTGGAGAAACAAAGACAGTGAAATATGCAGAGATTAAAATAAAAAATTATAAGAAAGTAAAATTCAAACTATATAAAAATACTTTATATATAGATGACAGCGGTGATATTTATAGTATTTATTTAGATGGGGAAGGAAAAAGCGAAATACAAAAAATAAAATAAAAATTAGAAGGTTTGAGATGATAAAAAAACTAATAACAGTATTTATAGTCTTAATTTCATTTGTTTCATGTGGGCAAGATAAAGAAAAGATTTTCACCTATATGGTAGGCGAGACAGAAGAAGTTACAGTTAAATATATTGATACAATCGATAAAATTAATGAAATAAAAGTTTCTGTGGTTATATCAACTAACCAGATATCGATACGAAGATCAGAGGAAGTATTCAAAATAAATAATGGGAAATTGATAAAATATTCTTATTACTTAGATAATCTAGTTAGTATTGATGCTGAAGCTACTGAAGACTATATTGAAGGCCAGGATTATCACGAAATTCGTGAGAAAAATGAAATAATAGTAAAATTTGATAATAAAGAGAAGATCAAAACTACCAAATATTTAGACAACTCAAAAAAAGAAATGATGGATGAATACAAAGGTCTAAAGATAATTTTGAAAGCTAAAGAAGATAAAATAAAAGAAATAATCAACACATATACCATGTGTAATGGGGAAAGCACAGAGTGTTATGTAGAACCAAGTTAACAAGGGTGTCACAATTGAGGGGGAGAAATATTAATGGAAATGGAGTATTTGAAAAAGGTAATAAATGATGAATTAAAGACAATGAATGAAAGTGATAGGGAAACATTCAGGAAAACTGCATTAATAACTTACAAGGAAATGCTAGATGAATTTAAAGATAGGATAGAGTATTTTGAATCTAGAGTAATTAATTCTATGAGTAATGACGAAAGAAATAAGAATATTTATACATTAATTACTGAGAAAGAAAATTATTATTTGTATGAAGATAATTTCTATCCACTGTATGCAGAAGACTTAAAAGAAATAGAGTTATCTGGTACTATTGATAAAAAACAAACAATAAAAAGAATATTTATAAAAAAATCATATCAAGATTTATTAGATTTGCAAGGACTAGTTTTGGATGGAAATATAATTGCGAATGGGAATTACTACGAGGTAAAGTATAAAATTGAGATAGATGACAAATATCTCAAACAAATTAAATTATTATATGATATTTTCATGATAAATGGCCAAGAGTGGAGAACTGTAAACACTGCAAATGCAATGAAAATATTTAAAGTCATATTATATAAATATGACGAGGAATTAGAAAATGAAAAACTAGATTCAAAAAATACTATTATTAATATTGAATATGACTATTTAGAAGAATACATAATAGAAAATCCATTGTTACTTTGGAATATTCAAGAAAAGGAAATAATTGGCACTATGCTTGTAAGACCGACAGAAAACAATATTAGATATGAGCATATTTTGAAATGTAATGATGCGAAAGGAATTTATATATATCCAAAAGGGCAAAAGATATTCTTATCATATCCAACTGACCAAAATAACTTTCATGTGATCACAGATAAAAAGGAAATAAATATATGGAAGATATGGGATATCAAAGCCATAAATAAGGATCAATTAGCAATACTTGAAAAAGATGTTAGAAAAAATGATTTGATGGTTGCAAATAATACAGAAAAAGACAAGTTCATTAATGTAATTAGGCAGAAAAGTAATACTAGAATTAGGGGAGAAGCTGAAATTGAGAGAATATTCAATTCTTTTAAATTTATTAGTGAATATTGTGAATATAAAGACTATATAATAACTGAAGAATGCAAAGAGAATATAAGTTTATCATACAATATGAATGATTTTATAAATGATGAGTTTAAAATGAAAGGGAAACAAAATTATTTGAATTTTTATATAAAAATCAAAAAATATGATATTTATACTATAGATGTTGTGAGCTTTGTCTTATCTGAAATACAATATTATTTTCCTGAGTATATCGTAACATATATTACAATTTAACTTTTTTAGAAATCAAAATAATAAAAATCCCCAATAACTTAATTGGGGATTCTCTAGAGTATTAGTTTTCCATCTTTATCGACGGCTTTATATGCTGGACGAATTATTTTACGTTCACTTGTTAATTGTTCAATTCTATGTGCATTCCAACTAGCAATTCTTGAAAGTGCAAATAAAGGTGTAAAAATAGAATTTGGAATACCGAGAAGCTGGTATACAAACCCAGAGTATAAATCTACATTTGCACAAATTGCAAAGTCAGATCCTTTTAATTCTTTCGATATTTGTTTAGTAAATTTTTCGATATTTGTGTATAAATTATATTCATCAAGAGCATCTTTTTCTAGTGCTAATTGATATGCTTTCTCTTTTAATACTTCAGCTCTAGGATCTGAGAGAGTATAGATTGCATGTCCCATACCATAAACTAACCCTTTCTTATCAAAGACCTCTTTTTTAAATAATTTATAAATATAGTTTTTTAATTGTTCTTCATTTTTATAGTCGATATTATTTTTTATATTTTCAATCATCTTACCAACCATATAATTAGCCCCACCGTGTTTCGGACCTTTAAGAGATCCTATAGATGCTGAAATAGTAGAATACGTATCAGTTTCTGTAGACGATACAACATGAGAAGTAAAAGTTGAGTTATTACCTCCTCCATGTTCTGCATGAATAACAAGAATTAAATCAAGTGTCTCAGCTTCAATTTGAGAAAAGTTACTATCATTTCTTAACATATGCAATATATTTTCAGCCATACTGTAATTCTCAATAGGGTTATGAATAACAAGGCTTTTATTGAAATGTTTATGCATACAAGCTTGATAGCTATAAACTAAAAGGCTAGGAAACTTAGCAATTATATTTAATGTCTGATCAATAAGATTCTTAAGATCTGTATTGTCTGGGTTGTCATCGATTGTATACAGACAAAGAATATTTCTCTGAAGTTGATTCATAACATCCATACTAGGTTTTCTAAGAATAAAATTTTCTACAAATTCATCAGGCAAACTATGTAGATTTTTCAGTAAATCAGTAAAGAAATTGAGTTCAAAACTTGTTGGAATCTTTCCAAAGAGTAGTAAGAACATAGTTTTTTCAAACGAAAACCTACGTTCTTTATCAAATTCTGAAATTAGATTTGAAAGTTCGATTCCTCTATAATAAAGTCTTCCATCTTCTGGAATTTTAACTCCATTTTCAATTCTATAACCATGAACGGAACCAATCTTAGTAAGCCCAACAAGTACTCCAGTCCCATTCTTATTACGTAATCCCCGTTTTACATCAAGTTCTTCGTATAATTCAAGTGGAATAGAGTTGTTCTTATTTATTAGACTAGTCAAACTTTCTAAAAAGTCCTTTCTCATATCATCACTTCTTTCAATTTATAGATTTTCAATAATTTTTTGTGTAAATTCAGTAGTTGTAGCAGTTCCTCCTAAATCCCCTGTTAAAACTGTACCTTCGTTCAGAACTTTATTAATAGCATTTTGAATTTGTGAAGCTTTATCTTGCATATTCAAATATTTTAACATTTCAACGCCTGAAAGAAGAAGAGCTATTGGATTTGCTTTATTTAGACCAGCTATATCAGGAGCTGATCCATGCACAGCCTCAAATATTGCTATATCATCACCAATATTGGCACCCGGTGCTACACCAAGTCCTCCAACAAGTCCAGCAGCCAAATCAGATAGTATATCACCATATAAATTCATAGTAACAATTACTTTATATTTTTCAGGATTAGTGACTAATTGCATACACATATTATCAATAATAGTTTCTTCAACATTGATTTCAGGATATGAATTAGATAATTCTCTAGCAACTTCAAGGAATAGCCCATCTGTAATTTTCAGAATATTTGCTTTATGGACAACAGTGACAGTATCTAAATTATTATTTCTAGCATATTCAAATGCTCTTTTTAAAATACGGTAACTTCCTTTTCTAGTTATCCTCTTTGTTGCTATTGCAGATTCTCTTTCTTCCGCATCTTCCCATTTTTCTTCACCAATATATAATCCCTCTGTATTTTCTCTAAATATTACAAGATCAATATTCTCATATCTTGTTTTAATACCTTTAAAAGATTTTGAAGGTCTTATATTACAATACAAGTCATATTTTTTTCTTAAATACACATTTATACTTCTAAATCCTTTTCCAATAGGAGTAGTGATAGGACCTTTTATTGCAATTTTATTCTTCTCAATACTTTCATATAGGCTATCTGGAATTAGAGAACCCGTTTTATTATAAATATCTATTCCTGCATTTTCAATATCGAATTTGATGCTAACATTAGCTGCTTTAAAAATGTCAACTAGACTAGCAGCAATTTCTGGACCAATTCCATCTCCAGGTATTAAAGTAACATTTGTCATAATTTATTTCCTCCTAGAATTCATCACTCATAGCAAAATTTAAGTAACCACCATATTGTAATATTTTTATTTCACGTTCAGAACCACTAAATTTAGCTTGGAACTGAGTATTTTTAGTTATATTCTTGATTGTAAATATTGATGTTGTTAATGATTCTAATGTATCAATAATTTCAAAATTGTCATATTCATCAATTTCATTATAATCATCAAGGTTTATAAATTCTAATGGAATAATTCCACTATTGATAAGGTTTGCTTTGTGAATTCTAGCATATGATTTTGCTATAACAGCTTTGATTCCTAAATAAAGTGGAAGCAGTGCTGCGTGTTCACGGCTAGATCCTTGACCATAGTTGTCTCCACCAACGATAATACCACCTGAATTATCTTCTGCACGCTTTTTAAAATCAGGGATAATTGTTTGAAAACAATGCTCTGAAAGTTTAGGTATATTTGACCTAAATGGCAGAAGTCCTGCATTAGATGGACAAATATCATCTGTTGTTACATTATCTTTTGTTTTTAAAATAACTTTTTTATCTATTTTTTCTGATAATGGATCACCAATAGGGAATGGTTTAATGTTAGGTCCCATGATGATTTCAACATTATCTCTTTCCTCTTTTGTAGTAGGAGGATATATATAATAATTCTCAGAAATTGAGAATTTATCAGGTGCAGGAATGACAATTTCATTTCCTAGTGTTCTAGGATCTGTAAGATAGCCATTCAATGCAGAAGCAGCAGCAATTTCAGTACTTACTAAATAAACTTCGGCATTCATAGTTCCACATCTTCCAATAAAGTTTCTGTTAAATGTTCGTAGTGATACACCTTTTGATTTTGGAGCTTGCCCCATTCCAATACATGGACCACAAGATGATTCTAATATTCTTGCACCAGATGCAATTAGTTTTGCTAATGCTCCATTTTCTGAAAGCATTTTCATGATTCCACTAGATCCTGGAGATAATACGAAGTCAACATCAGGGTGAATACTTTTACCATCTAATATTTGAGTAAGTTTCATCAAATCAGAATAAGATGAGTTAGTACAAGAACCAACAGCTATTTGACTAACATAAATTTTAGGTTCGTTAGCTGAAGGAACCGGATGAACGTTATCAGGGCTATGTGGAAACGCCGCTAATGGAACAAGTTCATCTAAGTTTATAACAAGTTTATCATCGTATGTAGCGTCAACATCTGGAAGTAACTCTGTGTAATCAGAAGCTCTACCTTGACGAGTAAGAAAATCTAACGTGTTTTCATCACTAGGAAAAATAGAAGTAGTTGCTCCTAATTCAGCACCCATATTAGTGATTGTCGCTCTATCTTCAACAGGAAGTGACTTAACACCCTCACCAGTGTATTCCATAACATACCCAACACCACCTTTAACAGTTAGTTGTTGTAATACATATAAAATAATATCTTTTGCAGCAACCCAAGGTTGCAGTTTTCCTTTCAATTCAATATTATAGACTTTTGGAGCTTTCAAATAATAAAGGCCACGAGCCATACCAATAGCAACATCTAATCCACCTGCGCCTATTGCAATCATTCCTAGTCCACCACCAGTTGGTGTATGACTGTCTGACCCAATAAGGATCTTACCAGGTTTACCAAATTTTTCTAAATGCAATCTATGACAAATACCATTTCCTGGTTTTGAAAAAATAACACCGTGTTTTGCAGCAGAAGTTTTGATAAACTCGTGATCATCTGCATTTTCAAAACTAGCTTGTAACATATTATGATCTATATACGCAACAGAAACATCTGTCTTTACTAAGTCAACATTCATAGCATTTAATTGTAAATATGCCATAGTACCTGTAGAATCTTGTGTAAGTGTTTGATTTACTTTTACACAGATTTCATTACCAGCTTTCAATTCACCTTTTAGCAAATTATTGGCTAGTATTTTATATGTTAAATTCATTCCCATTTTTGCCTCCTAAAAAAAATCATTTTTTTCTTTTCTAATTAGATTATATATGTTATAAATAAGATAGTCAATTGATTGAATAGTATATCTTTTAGATAATTAAATATATTAGATATATATAGAGGAGGAACAAAATGGATTTTAAAAATAAAGCAAAGATGATAATGTTATCATTAGGAATAATAGTAGCGCTTAATTCATGCTTAGCAGTTGCAGCGGTAGGTGCTGTTGGAGCGGGAATAAGTGCAGCAGTATCGATTATTGAGTTACCAATAAAGATAATTTCTGGAGTTGTTAATATTGTTAGTGGATCATCAAGAGAAAAAGAAGTTAAAAAAGTTGGGGAAACAAAATATATGAAAGCAATAAATAAAGTATTAGCTTCAAATAGGAAAGAAATAAAAATAGGGAATTTTAATGTCTATATATTTGAAACATTAGAATTTACAAAACAAGATAAATTATTTCAGTTAACTGATACAAAAAATAAAATACAGTTTCCGTTTACTGCTAATGTTGAAACATATAATTCAAAAGAAGAACTTAAGAATAAATTAGATGAATTCGCAAAATCAGAAGGTGTATCAAAAGGTACAACAGTAGAAAACCAATCTATAAACACATACACATATGAAGTAAGAATAAACAATAAAAAAGAGAAAACAATTGAAAAGTATAAAGTAGTACTTATAGAAAAAGGAAATGAATTATTAACATATCAATATTTAATTTCTACAGATGCTTCATATGAACTTGAAAAACAACTGTTTGAAAATATTATTAACAATACGTTCTAAATGACAATAAATATTAGGAGGAAAGATGAAAATAATAATAGGAAATGATCATGCTGGAGTTGAACTAAAGCAAAATTTAGTTAAGTACCTTGAAGAAAAAGGAAATGAAGTTATAAATGTTGGAACAGATACACACGAATCTGTCGATTATCCAGATATAGCGGAAGCAGTAGGAAAATTAGTTTTGGAGAATAAAGATTCACTAGGAATTATAGTATGTGGAACTGGAATAGGAATTTCAATTGCTGCAAACAAATTAAAAGGAATAAGAGCTGCATTATGTCATAATGAATTAACTGCAAAATTAGCAAGACAACACAATGATGCAAATATTATATCTTTAGGGGCAAGAATAATTGGAGAAGACTTAGCAAAAGCATGCGTAGAAGCATTTCTTGAAACAGAATTTGAAGGTGGAAGACACTTAAGAAGAGTATGTAAAATAGACGAGGTTTGTTAGGAGGAAAAAATGTCAACGATATTTAAAAAAATAATTGATAAGGAAATACCCGCAACAATTATATATGAAGATGAAGATTTTTTAGCATTTAATGATATTAATCCATCTGCTAAAACCCATGTTCTTGTAATACCAAAAAAAGAAATAAAAAATCTTGATGATGCAACTGAAGAAGATATTATATTATTAGGTAAATGCCAACTAGTAATTGCAAAAATTGCAAGACAACTTGGCATAGATAAAAGTGGTTATAGAGTTATAACTAATATTAACAGCGATGGTGGGCAAGAAGTTTATCATTTACATTATCATTTATTAGGTGGAGAGAAGTTAAGAGGATTATAGAAAAGAGAATATAAAAGAATATAATTAAAAAAATATTTTAAATTAGTTGACAATCTGCTATACCGGGATATACTAGTATTGAAGTATAGGATTGTTAATTGCAACAGAATAAATATAAAAATTAATATTAGAAAGGAGGTCGGAGAGATGATTAATTTAATAATAGCAACACATGGTGAAATGTCAAAAAGTATATTAGATTTATCTAAAATGGTTTTAGGTGAGTATGATAACGTTGAGGCAGTTACATTTATGCCAGGGGAAGGAACAGAAGACTTAATTAGTAAATACAATAAATCACTAGAAAAATTTAATAACAAGAATGGAACTTTGTTTTTGGTAGATTTATTTGGAGGAAGTCCATATAATGCAGCAAGTAGAACAGTACTTGAAAATATTAATATGGATGTGGTGACTGGTATTAATGTACCTATGTTGCTTGAATTATTAGATGCAAGAGAAGATATTGAAGATGTGTCAATATTAGTTGAAATTGCAAAAGAATCAGGAGCAGCTGGAATAAAATCATTTAATGAAACATTTAAAAATGTAAATGTCTCAGAGAATGAAGAAAATCTATCAGATGAAGAAGATGAAGAGTTGGAGGGATTATAATGGACATAAGATTAGTAAGAATTGATGAAAGATTAATACATGGACAAGTAGCAACATCGTGGGTTAAAGAGACGAAGTGTGAAGCAATATTTGCAATAAATGATGATGTAGCAAATGATAATTTAAGAAAAACTTTATTACTACAGGTCGCACCAACCGATGTAAAAGCATTTGTTATACCTATAGAAAAAGCAATATCGGTTTATAAAAATCCAAAGTATAGCTCAACAAAAGTTCTAATGCTAGTTACAAACCCTACAGATGTATTGAGATTGATTGAGGGCGGAGTGGATATTAAATCAGTCAATATCGGAGGAATGACATTTAAAGAAGGAAAAAAATTAATTTCAGATGCAGTAGCTATAGGACCAGAGGACTTGGTTGCATTTAAAAAATTAAGAGATTTAGGGGTTGAGTTAGAAATAAGGCAAATAGCATCAAGACCAAAGGAAGATATGTCAACAAAATTAGATACATTTAAGTTTTAAAGCTGTCGGATATTCATATTAAGCTTATTTTATAAAATTAGGAGGTAAACACAAATGAATGGAATTCAAATGATTTTAGTTACTCTTGTCGCAGCATTAGCAGGAATGGGAAGTGTACTTGATGAAAGACAAACACATCGACCGTTAATAGCGTGTACGTTGATAGGGTTAGTATTAGGAGATGTAAAAACAGGAATTATACTAGGTGGTACTCTAGAAATGATAGCCCTAGGGTGGATGAATGTTGGAGCAGCAATGGCTCCAGATTCAGCACTTGCAAGTGTTATAGCAACAATACTAGTAATAGTTGGTAAGCAATCAATAGGAGAAGGAATAGCTGTGGCAATACCGATAGCAGCTGCGGGACAAGTATTAACAATATTTGTTCGTACGATTACAGTATTCTTTCAACATAAAGCAGATAAATATGCATTAGATGCAAACTTTAGAGGAATTGAACTATGCCATATAGGTGGACTTTTACTTCAAGCACTAAGAGTTGCAATACCAGCACTATTAGTAGCTATGGTTGCAGGAACAGATGCAGTAACAGGAGCATTAGGGGCAATCCCAGAAGTAGTTACAAGAGGATTACAAATAGCAGGAGGATTTATAGTAGTCGTTGGGTATGCGATGGTTATTAATATGATGGAAGCAAAAGCGTTAATGCCATTTTTCTTTCTAGGTTTTGTAATAGCATCTTTTTCAAACTATAATTTAGTAGGATTAGGAATTATAGGAGTATGTTTAGCAGTGTTATACATTCAACTTCATCCTCGTTATCATCAAATGGCTTCAGTTACTGGCTCAAGTGCAGGAAATGGACCAAATGGTGCAAGTGAACTCGATGATGAATTAGATGGACTATAGGAGGTATGGAGATGATTGAAAATAAAGGGAATATACCAGAATTAACAAAAAAAGATATTAGAAGTATATACATGAGATCGACACTTTTATTGGGCTCTTTTAACTTTGAAAGAATGCAATCTATGGGATTTTGCGTTGCAATGATTCCAGCAATAAAAAGATTCTATAAAACAAAAGAAGATCAGTCAGCAGCACTTAAAAGACATTTAGAGTTTTTCAATACACAACCATGGATAGCATCACCAATTATAGGTGTTACAGCGGCGATGGAAAGACAACGTGCTGCCGGTGCTGATATAGATGATGCATCAATTTCAGGGGTTAAAGTAGGGCTAATGGGACCATTAGCAGGTGTTGGAGATCCAATATTTTGGGGAACGTTAAGACCAGTATTAGCAGCACTTGGAGCATCAATTGCAATTGGAGGAAGTATTATTGGACCATTACTGTTTTTTGTTGGAATAAATGTTCCTAGAATGCTTATCAGATGGTTTGGGTTCAACTACGGGTATTCAAAAGGAACAGAAATTGTAGGTGACATGGCAGGTGGAAAACTTCAAAAATTGACACAAGGAGCATCAATATTAGGACTTTTTGTAATGGGATCTTTAGTATCAAAATGGACATCAATTAACGTGCCATTCGTACTATCAAAATATACTGACACTACAGGAAAAGAAGTTGTAACATCAATTCAAAGCGTACTAGATCAATTGTTACCAGGACTATTAGCATTACTATTAACATTCTTATGTATGAACTTATTAAGAAGAAAAGTAAATGCGATGTACATAATATTTGGGTTATTTGTTGTAGGAATAGTAGGTTATTGGCTAGGAATATTAGCTTAATCAAAAATAAAAATACACTACCAAGAGAATTTGATTTTCTCTTTGAAAGTGTATTTTTTATTGTTTAAAATTAATTATTTTAGACTAGTCATCTAGACTGACAGCACAATTGTGGTAAACTTTTTGTACATCGTCGTCATTTTCTAGTATATCAATCATTTTTTTAAGGCTTGCCAAATCTTCTTCTGATGGTGTAACTTCAAGAGATGGAACATAGTCAATATCGCTCTCTAAAAGAATAAATCCTGCATTTCTAAGTGCTTCAGCAACATCATTAAATGAATCTGTAGACGTAAGGATTTCAAAACTGTCATCATACGTGATCATATCATCCATTCCGGCTTCTAATGCTGCTTCCATTAATAGATCTTCATTAACAGCTGCAGTCTTTTCTATTATAATAACACCTTTTCTCTCAAACATGTATGATACACATCCTGGAACTCCTAGATTTCCTGAGTTTCTATCAAATGCAACTTTTACAGAAGAAGTAGTTCTGTTTCTATTATCAGTTAAAACATCAACGATAACTGCAACACCACCTGCTCCATAACCTTCAAAGTTACTATTCTCATAAGTTTCTCCAGCTAATTCTCCAGTACCTTTTTTGACAGCTCTTGATATGTTATCATTAGGCATATTAATTGACTTTGCCTTTTCAATTGCATGCTTCAACGAAATATTGTACTCAGGATCAGCACCTGCTCTTGCGGCTACAGTAATTAATCTAGCAACTTTTGTAAATGCAGCAGCCCTTCTTTTATCTTGTGCATCTTTACGACCTGCTATTGTTCCATGTCTTCCCATTGTTTCCCTCCTAAAATTTATTATATAATTTTTATAGTGTTGTCTTTTAAAATTCAAAATAACTACTTCATTATACCATAAAATTTATTTTCTTTGAATAGAAATATTGAGAGCAAAAAATCGACTTTTAAATTTATCACAATTTAGAAAAATATAATATTAAAAGTTTGACTTGTGGATCAGTCCCATATGTTTAGAGCATGTTGTACCAAAAGAGAGTAAAATATGTTAAACTAAAAAATGGGAGTGATCAGAATGATAGGAAATACAAGTAAGCGATATACAGAAGAGTTTAAGTTGATGATATTAGAGATGCATAAAAAAGGAAAAACTATAAGAGAATTAGCAAGGGAATATAATATATCACCACACACGGTAACATATTGGAAGAAACAAAAAAATAAAGAAATAAAAGATAAATATAAAAATGACACAGTAAAATATGAAGAAGTACATCGATTAAGAACGGAATTATTAGAAAAAGAGAAGCAAATAAAAGATCAAGAAGAGGAAATAGAGATTTTAAAAAAGGTGTATGCCATATTAATGAAAAAATAACAACAAAAGAACAGTACGAGGTTGTTGATAGGTTATCTGAACACTATAGTAAGAGAAAAGTGATGAAGATGCTGAATATAAGTAGTAGTAGCTATTATTATAGTAAAAAGGAAAAGAAGAACCAGCGAGAAATAGAGAATGAGATATTACTTAGCTATATAAGATTAATATGGTGTGAGAGTAAGAAAAGATATGGGTCAAAGAAAGTAAATGCTAAATTGAGGAAAATGGGACTAGAAGTGAATTTGAAGAGAGTAAAACGAATAATGAAAGAAAACAGAATATTTTC
>ERZ650302.104-NODE-104-length-38958-cov-12.923990_pt1 | contig 38958 bp, 38 predicted proteins | sample MGYA00376238_ERZ650302 | MGnify/ENA primary metagenome ERZ650302 (study PRJEB26733, sample SAMN07839298) | wastewater metagenome | biome: urban; feature: wastewater treatment plant; material: waste water | place: USA: North Carolina | collected 2016-04-28 ... | reverse complement strand
TTGAAGTGATAGTCTGGATTTAGGACATAAGTTTCATTCTGTGACATCATAAGATTTTATTTAAGAAAGTGCGTCGCACAAACTATGCGACACACTTTCTTCCATTTTTAATGTTAGTTTACTTTGTCAGTAATTACACTCTGCCTGCAACTGCACTACCAGCTTTGCAGATAACACCACTCTCTTGTCCCCTACATTCAATTTTTCTTTTAGTCCATATAGTTATTGCGATTAAAAAGGCTCTTTCATGTTTTATGTTTGTTAACCTAAATTCTACAATGTTTTTTTGTAATAAACTTTAAAAAAACTATTCCGCATTTACCCCTATTAACTCATAATTAATCATGAATAACAGGTTGAATTTCATATTTTGCTTACAATATACAAATTTCATCTCATAAAAATAAAATACATTTTATTGATACAATTTTGCCACTTTTTCAATTCTATTTTTCATTGTATCAATCAAGCTTTGGGGTTCTAATACCTTAACATCTTCACCGTATTTTAAGAGTTCCATAATAAAATCATTAGTGGGGTGTATAAAAAGCTCTATCAAGACCCGATCCTCATTGTCCTCTAAAATACTTTGGGATTCGTGCAAAGGGAAACTTTTCATATAGTTGCCTTGTTGCCACGAAAATTCCAAAATAATTTTCACGGCAGCTTCATTGGTTACTACTCCAAAAGCATGTTGGAAAGTTTTTTCTATGTTGTAGGGTATAGGCTTGAATTTTGTATCAGTAATCATTAAATTTGAAATTCTGTCCAATCCAAATGTTTTAATATTTCCATCTTTTTTATCCCAAGCAATCAAATACCATCTTTGTTGTGATTCTTTGATAGCTATTGGTTTTACCTCTCGCTGTTTAATTTCATTTACCCAATGTTTTTGATGTGTAAATTTTAGCATAACACCATTTTGAATCGCGTGTATCATGCCATGAATATGTTCTGTCCCTAACGATTTTCGATTCTCAAGGAATATACTTGGAGACAATTTATTCCCTTCCTGTAAAGCGTGATGAATAGAAAAAGCATCAATCATTCGAGTTACCGATTGGTCTTCAATTTCTTCTTCGTCGATGTAATACGATTTGTCTTTTCGATCGTACTGAATAAAAATTCCAAAAAGTGCAGCAATATCTTTTTTATCTCTTTCGAAAGTCCGCACTGAATATTCAAAATTAATATTGGTTTCTTCATTTTCAAGTTTCAGAATAACGTATTCTTGCAACTCCAAAAAACTAGAAGAACGACTTCGTAAACGGTCAATTATTAATAAATACCTTTTAAAATAATGTAGCTTTGACATAATGATTTTTAATTGTTCTTGACAAAGATAAAATAGTTATCTGTCAAAATGTGACGAAATAATTTCAACCATAATAATTCAACCATCACTTCCTCTTCTGTGCAAAAAAACGCTTCATCAAAGATGCGGCGTCTTCTGCTAAAACACCTTGGACTACCGTAGTTTTGGGATGCAAAGAAAATAATTCTATCTTCTTTATCTTAGAGAAGAATGTATCTGAATATCTACTTGACCCAAGAATTATGTCTTTAATTAATTTCTGGTTTTTCAGAATCCGATAAAATTACGGTAACTGCAAGTGCTTCACCTAGATTTTCATTTTCGTTTACATACATAACAATATCCGCCTGATATACAGTTTTTTCTTTAAGATAATCATTTATAGCTCCTATTTCATCCATATTAATTTCAACAGTATGACAAGAAATTAATAATAAAATAGTCTTAGTGTTTTCAAAAACTTCATTTTTAAACAAAATCGATGAAAGTGCTAATTCAATTGCTTTAATTGCCCTGTTTTTGCCAGAGACCATCGCAAAACCGACTAACATTGGCATACTTTGTCCTAATTCAGACAGTAACTCTTTCTTAGCAAAAAAATTTCTATTATCAATGAATTCTTTTATAAATGAAGAGCCAATACCTTTTAGGTTATCCTCACAAAAAGCACTTGAATGACTATCAATATCCATAGATGTTGCAAATTTATTTTTGCTTTTTTTTCTATCTCCCTTTGCTTTATATTTCTTATAAAGCAAAGAAAACAAGTCTTGATTCCAAACGATATCTTTGAGTATATATTTTTTTCTTAAATGAAATGTTGTATTGTTCCTACATAATGCTTTAAGATGCAAAAAGTCATTTATTGTTCTATAATCTGTTCTTGACAAAGACATAAAAAATAAAGTCATATAATCGAAGTGCTTTATAGGCATATTTTCATATCCAACCATTGTTTGTATTGGTCTATCAAAAGTAACGACATGAAAGTTTTTTTTAGTCTTTAAAATTTTATATTCTTCCCTTTCAAAACCATAATAAAGTATAACAGCTATACAAATGTCAGCATTGGATATTTCTATTGAATATGATTTTGGAATAACAATAAGGTTATCGTGTTCCTTAAAATCGACTATATATGCTAACGATTTTTTGACAACTTCATTTCTTAAATTGTCAAGTAAAATGCAATCTTCAATTCTTGAATATTCAAATTCCATAATCGTAAAATTTTAAATTTTTGCTTAATCTAATTGGTTTTCTGCTTTTCAGAATACGAAATTAGAAGGAGAGTAAGCCAAAAGACGGCGGTGTGATTTTTTTTTGCACAAAAAAACGATACTCACGTGAGTGTCGTTCTGATGAAGTTAGTTAAAAAATACTTTACAATTTATTTGATTTCCATTTTTCAACAACCGAAACAATGTCATTAACATAATCCTTTTTGGAAGTTTGGGTTTGAGATGGATGATAGGCAGAGATATATAATTTACCATCTTTTGATACGTACCAAACATTTCCTTTTACAATTTCTGAGTCTTCAATTTTTAATAAATCTTTATAATATTTGAAAGTATTTCCAAATATTATAACATTTGGATTTATAAAATTTAATTGTCTTTCTAGTAAATCAGAATATTTTTTAATCGATTGGTGAAGGTCTCTATCATTAGTTGAAGAATGATTTCTTGCAGGCAATTTTTGAGTATTGATAATTGCAACGCTTTTGATAATTTGTATCATTTCACGATCATATTCATCCAAATTTTCATATTTAATAAAATTGTTCTGAATACTATAGGAAGTTTGTATAATTGGCTTAAATGATTGTACATTAACTAAATCAATAATCCTATCATACAAATCAAAATACGACCAATCCCCACCTGTTCCATCCTCTTTGTCATAAGCCTCTTTAAGCACCCACGCTATACGAATTTCTCTACTAAAATATTCGTCTGGTTGCATAACCCCGTCAGTAATTATGTATCTGTCATTTTCAGGTTCGTCAATTTTTTTTTTCATTTCAGCCATTAAAGCAATATAGTCTTCATCAAAATTTACTGGTTTCATAGTTTTATTTTTTATAGTTATATAACAACACCAATTCCCATCAGTCTGACCACCGTGATGAATGTGCTGTGTTTTATATTCTATTTGCAATTTACAACAATTTATCTTACAAATTTTAAAGGCTTTTTTTAAAAAACATATTTATTGATACATTTTTGTCATTTCTAAAATCCTGTTTTTAATCTCATTTTGTAAAGAAATTGGTTCCAGCACTTTTACATCCGGCCCGTATTTTAAGAGTTCCATTTTAATATCATTGGTAGTATGAACAAAAATTTCTAGTACCACTTTGAATTCGGTTTCTTCGATAATGTATTGAGATTCAGGTAGCGGAAATGTTTTGATGTAATTACCTTGTCTTTTAGAAAACTCTAATACAATTTTATTAACTGGGGAGTAAGTTTCCACCCCAAAAGCGTGATGAAACTTTTTTTCTACATTATACAATATGGGTTTGAACTTGGTCTCTGTAATTTTTAAGTTTGAAATTCGGTCTAATCCAAAAGTTTTAACGATTTCGTTTTTTTTGTCCCAAGCTACCAAATACCATCTTTGTTGAGATTCTTTCAAAGCAATGGGTTTTACTTCGCGCTCGGTACTATAATCTTCCGAATGGCTTTGATGGGTAAATTGTAGAATATTCAGGTTTTTGATGGCATGAATAATTACGTGAATATGATCTGTTCCGAGTGACTTTCGTTTTTCTAGAAAAACGCTTGGCGACAATTTATTACCTTCCTGCAAAGCTTGGTGAATAAAAAAAGCATCCATCATTCGGGTTACAGACCGGCTTTCGATTTCTTCTTCGTCAATGTGATACGCTTTGTCTTTTCGATTGTACTGAATAAAAATTCCAAAAAGTGTAGCAATATCTTTTTTGTCTCTTTCAAAAGTGCGAACAGCATATTCAAAATTAGTATTGATATCTTCATTTTCGAGTTTCCTAATAACATATTCTTGTAAATCAACGAAACTACAAGGTCGGCTTCGTAAGGGTCGATAACGTACAAATACCTTTTAAAATAGATTAATTTTGACATACTCTTTTGATTTATTTTCCAAAGATAATTTATATGTCTGCCAAAATATGACAGTCTAATTTTAAAAGATGAAGTTACTTCCTCTTCTCCGCAAAAAATCGCTTCATCAAATCAGCGGCTTCCTCTGCCAAAACACCACGCACTACCGTAGTTTTAGGATGTAATTGAGTATCCAATTTTTCATACCCACGGTGCGTATCACTAGCCCCAAAAACAATTTTAGTAATTTGACTCCAATAAAGAGCTCCAGCACACATTTGGCAAGGCTCCAACGTCACATACAATGTGCAATCTTTTAAATACTTTCCACCCAAGAAATTGGCCGCTGCGGTTATGGCTTGCATCTCTGCATGAGCCGTTACATCGTTGAGCAGCTCAGTCAAGTTGTGAGTTCGGGCAATGACTTTGTCAGCCACTACAATAACGGCTCCCACGGGAATTTCGCCTTTTTCAAAAGCCATTTCAGCTTCTTGCAAAGCTTTTTTCATAAAATATTCGTCGGTGAAAGGTTGTATCATAGTCTAGACCGAAAATTCGCAAATTAAATTCTTTGTAAAACAACTTTTTTATAGAATGTAAAAATACAATTTCAAATTGTACCTTTGCTTTATGTCAGATAATTTACTTTCAAACATAAATTCCCCCATCGATTTACGCTTACTCAATGAAGCGCAACTGCCTCTTTTGGCGCAAGAATTACGCGATTTTATTATCAATGTCGTAGCTGTAAAAGAAGGGCATCTTGGCGCTAGTCTCGGTGTAGTTGAATTGACTATTGCTCTGCATTATGTGTTTGATACTCCAAATGATTTATTAATTTGGGATGTAGGTCATCAAGCTTATGGACATAAAATTTTAACAGAAAGAAAAAATAGTTTTCATACCAATCGTCAGCTCAATGGTCTTTCGGGATTCCCAAAAAGAAGTGAGAGTATTTATGATGCCTTTGGCGTAGGTCACTCATCGACCTCAATTTCGGCAGCATTGGGAATGGCGATTGCTTCCAACTTAAAAGGGGATTTCGAAAAACAACATATTGCTGTAATTGGCGATGCTTCAATCGCTTCAGGAATGGCCTTTGAAGGACTCAATCACGCTGGTGTGACTGATGCGAATTTGTTGGTCATTTTAAACGATAATGCTATAGGAATCGACCCTAGTGTTGGTGCCTTAAAAGAGTATCTTACAGCTGTAAAAGAAGGTAAAAACCATCGTCAAAATAATATGATTAAATCCCTGAATTTTGATTATTCAGGGCCAATTGATGGGCATGATCTTGCTACAGTTATTAAAGAATTAAAACGCTTAAAAAATGTGAAAGGACCTAAATTCCTTCATGTTATTACCACCAAAGGTAAAGGACTACAACAAGCTGAAGAAAATCAGGTTCAGTACCACGCGCCTGGAAAATTTGACGCTACCACTGGAGATTTACTCCCAAAATCAGAAGCTAACTTGCCTCCAAAATACCAAGATGTTTTTGGTTTAACCTTGTTGGATTTAGCTAAAAATAATGATAAAATCATTGGAATAACACCCGCTATGCCATCTGGTAGTTCTTTAAAATTTATGATGGATGTGCTCCCAAAACGCGCTTTTGATGTGGGCATTGCTGAACAACATGCTGTTACATTAGCTGCTGGAATGGCGACTCAAGGGATGATAGTTTATTGTAATATCTATTCTACTTTTTTGCAAAGGGCTTATGATCAGCTTATTCATGATGTAGCGCTGCAAAAACTGCCTGTTGTTTTTTGTTTAGATAGAGCGGGATTGGTTGGCGAAGATGGCGCTACACATCATGGTGTTTTTGACTTAGCCTATTTGAGATGCATTCCAAATTTGATGATTTATGCCCCGTTGAATGAAATAGAGTTGCAGAATATCTTATATACGGTACAATTAGGAATCGACCAGCCCATAGCCATTCGTTATCCTAGAGGTAGAGGTGAATTTGTTGATTGGAAGTCGCCTTACAAAAAAATTATTATCGGAAAAGCAAATTGTCAAAATAAAGGCACAAAAATTGCTGTGCTTTCAACTGGGACTATTGGAAATAATGTAACAAAAGCAATTGAAGATTTAGACAATAAAACGTTTTTTGCTCATTATCATTTTGGCTTTGTAAAACCATTAGACGAAACATTGCTGCATACTATTTTTGAACAATTTGAAACGATAATTACGATAGAAGATGGAGTGGTAACAGGAGGTTTTGGTTCAGCCATACTTGAGTTTTCTGCTTTTCATAACTATCAGAAAACAATTAAAACACTTGGAATCCCGGATACTTTTATTGAACAAGCCACTATAAACGAATTACAATACGCATGCAAAATTGACGTTAAAAGCTTGAAGCAGTTTTTTTCAACCTTCAAAATCAGTTAATTTGCATTTATAAAACGCCAATAATGAAATTTTTATCAATACCACTTTTATTATTTTTCTTTAGTTTTTCTTTTCAAACTTTTGCACAAGAAACCACACCAATACCAGAAGCTACAAGCGATTCTATTGTCCTATTGACTCCTACTGCTGGGCCTACTTTCAGGCCTTTTGTAATTCCAACGTCATTGCCACCTATAAAAGCACCAACTATCAGAAAAACTTCGGTGAATACATTAGGAATTTCAAACTGGATAAAAAAAAATAAACTAGGTTTTGATATCACTCAAATTGCTTTTGTAAACTGGAATGCAGGGGGTACAAGCTCTATTTCAGGATTAGTAAAAGGAAATTTTACGAGGGTCTATACCAGAGAAAATTATAAATGGCAAAATGAATTGATCTTTCGCTATGGTCTCAATAAACAAGACGGAATTGAATTGCGAAAAACAGATGATGCCGTCTTGATTAACTCCACCTTTGGTTACAGAAAAGACACTTTGACCAATTGGTATTATTCGGCAAAATTTAATTTTAATACGCAATTCACAGATGGTTATTCTTATCCAAATAAAGAAGTGGCTATTTCTAGAGCTTTTGCACCTGCATATGTATTTATAGGTTTGGGTGCTGAAAAGATTGATAAAAAAAAGAATTACTCTTATTACATCTCTCCATTTACATCAAAAACGACTTTAGTTTTAGATCAAACATTAGCAAATCAGGGAGCTTTTGGAGTTGATGAAGCTATTTATGATACAAATGGAATTCTTGTAAAAAATGGTAAACGATCGAGATCAGAGTTGGGTTTTCTTTTTTCATACCAAATTAAAAAGGAAATTTTTAAAAACATCCATCTAGATAACAGATTGAGTTTGTACTCAGATTATATTAATAGATTCGGAAATGTTGACATAGACTGGAATCTTCAGTTAGAACTTGTAGTCAATAAATATGTCAAAGCTAATATTGGTTCGCAATTAATTTATGACGATGATATTAAATCTAAAAGAGAAGAAAATGGTGTTCAAATCACTGAGGGCCCGAAAGTACAATTAAAACAAGTTTTAGGAGTAGGTATTGTTTATGAGTTTTAATTTTTATTTTTTAGCCCCCTGTAAAGTTTCATAAAGTCGTAATGCATTCCCATCCGTCAGCATAGAGATATAATGACAGATGTGCAACAAACGTTCATAAAGATTTTCTTTTTCAAGATGGTGTTTTTCTGGAAGCATTTTTAAAATAAGTTGGTCGTAATTGGAAGCTTTACCTTCAAATTTATTATTAAAAGCAACAATAAATTTATCCAAAAGAGTTTGGATAATTTGATAGCCCACTAATTCTTTTTCAATCACTTCTCTGCTCTGATAAATATTCTTGATACTAATTTTGATGATATCATCCATTTGTGCTTTGTATTTGCTTTTATCCATTAACGCAAAAGGAAAATTACCAGCAAGAATGTTGTTTTCGTTTTCAATAAAGACTTTTACGGCATCATTTATTAAACTTCCTATTGCCAAGGCGCGCAAATAGCTAATTCTGTCTTCTTTGGTTTCTAATGTCTTGTATTTAGAAGAATCAATACTGTCTTTTACTAACTTAATTAAATATTCTAATGCAAAATCTTCCGAAATTAATCCCAAATTGATTCCATCTTCAAAATCAATAATAGTATAACAAATATCATCGGCAGCTTCGACCAAATACGCCAATGGATGTCTTTCGAAACCAATATCTGGATTGTTTTTGTTGGGAATCATTCCCATTTCTTGAGCTACTTCTTGAAAAAAATCTTTATCGGTTTGAAAGAAACCATATTTTTTATCAGCAATATTTTTGGTAGGCTTTTTTGGTAAACTTTCTTTGGGATATTTCATAAAAGCACCTAAAGTAGCAAATGATAATCGAATCCCTCCCTCGACTCCTGGACGAGAACTATTCAATACCGAAAAGCCATTAGCATTACCTTCAAAATCAACCAAATCTTGCCACTGCTTTGGACTCAATTGATTTTTGTATTGTTGCCCTTTTCCAATTGAAAAATACTCTCCAATAGCTTTTTCACCAGAATGTCCAAATGGGGGATTTCCAATGTCGTGAGCGAGAGAAGCCGCAGCAACAATGGCTCCAAAATCATTCATCTGATAGCCGTGAATATCTTGTAAGTAGGGATATTTTTCAATTATTTTTTTTCCAACTAATCGTCCTAAAGAACGTCCTACCACAGAAACCTCTAGACTATGCGTTAAACGGGTATGCACAAAATCGGTTTTAGACAATGGAATTACCTGAGTTTTGTCTTGCAAACTTCTAAAAGCAGACGAAAAAATGATGCGATCATAATCTACTTCAAACCCTAGACGAGTTTCATCTTGTTCGATTCGTAAACGCTTTCCTGTGTCGCCTTGACGTTTTAATGATAATAGTTGTTCCCAGTTCATTTTACTTTGTGGATGATTAGTTGTCAAATATACAAATACGATTGGTTTTATATTTCTATTCGGATAAATCCTGAGGATGATTTGCAATAGCGTCTTGAATCACATTATTTTTCACTGATTGTAGTAAATGGTTTTTTGCTTCAGCAAAAGTAATGTCGTACAAGCGTTCCATTTTTTGAAATTGTGGAGGATACTTTTGAAGCAAGGTGTTATAATAAGTATCTAAAACGGCAGCGTTGGGCGCTGTAAACTCAAGTTGTAATTCAAAGCGACGCACTAAGGCCTCGTCTATCATTTGGATTTGATTGGTTGCAGCAATTAAAACAGAGCGACTCGGAAAACTATCAATCAACTGAATAATGGAATTGACCACGCGTTTCATCTCTGTATTGTCTTTGTTGTCATAATCCCTAATTTGCCCTAAAGAATCGAACTCGTCAAAAAACAACACCGCACTTTCGTACTGTACTTCTTTAAATAAACCTTCTATATTTTTAGAGGTTTCTCCTAGTTTAGACGAAACAATTCTAGAAAGGTTGACAATAATGAGTTTTTTATCTAATTTTTTAGCAATGGCTTTGGCAGTCATCGTTTTTCCACAACCTGTTTTGCCATAAAGCAACATTTTATTGGCTACTGGTAAATCGTATTTTTCGAGTACTTTTCGAAATTGATACTCTTTCAAAAACTGATTAATTTGTTGTGAAACGGCTTCATTAAAGACAACATCTTCAAGGAGGACATTACTTCGGTCCGTGAAATATAATAAACTCAAAGGGATTGGAATGTTAAAAGGTTTAACTTATAAACCAAGTCTTTTTGACCAGTTTTTTGGAGAGCGAGAGGTGTGAAAAACAGCAATAACTATAATCTTATTATCATTGTATGTATAATGAATTCCATAAGGAAATCTTGAAATAAATCGGATTTTAATATCTTTATATTTCTTTTGAAAAGCTTCTGGGTTTCTCAAAATTGCATCAATTCCTGCTTCAAGACACAATTCAAAATCATAAGAAAGACCTGTTCTTTGTTCTTCATACCATAAAACAGCGGCCTCAATATCAAATAATGCTTCTTTTGTAAATTGAATATCACGCATTATCTAATCGTTTTCAAATGCGCTTTTATGGCCTCCCATGAATACAATTCAGATTTGCCATCTTCTAAATTTCGAAGTCGTATATCCAACTCTTTTTGTATTTCATCAGAGATTTCTAATTCGTTTTTAGCAATACTATCCCATAATTGTTCTGCGAAAACAATTTTTTCAGCATTACTATATTTTGAAAAATCCTTAATCTCCATGATTAGCTATTTTTTATGATAACAAATTTAAGCAAATAAATGAATGTTTGTAAGGATGGGTATTATTTTAAGAATTTTTGAAAAAAAAGAGGTTGCCATTTTAGACAACCTCTTTAACTTAATTAAGACCCACACATTTCGCAGTCATCTGGTCCTGCGTTTTTAGCCAATTCAATCATGGCTCTGTATTCTTCAGGAGTCATTTCTACTGTTTCGATTTCAACCGCTTCAAGGGGTCTTGCTTTAGGTTTACTTTCTGGAATTGCCTCTTCTTTTTTGTCATTATTTAACGTGAACTTAATAGCATCTACTGCTGCTTTGGTTCTCAAATAGTACATTCCTGTTTTTAATCCTGATTGCCAAGCATAGAAATGCATAGAAGTTAATTTTGAGTAATTAGCATCTTGCATGAACAAGTTCAGTGATTGTGATTGGTCAATAAAATAACCTCTTTGACGAGACATATCAATAATGTCTTTCATAGACATTTCCCAAACTGTTTTGTACAATTCTTTTAAATCTTGAGGAATGGTATCGATGTTTTGAACAGAACCATTATTTCTCATGATTTCTTGTTTCAACGTTTCATTCCATAAACCACGTTCTACAAGGTCATGTAGTAAATGTTTGTTAACAACGATGAACTCTCCAGAAAGTACACGTCTTGTGTAAATATTAGAGGTGTATGGTTCAAATGCTTCGTTATTTCCTAGAATTTGTGAAGTGGATGCTGTTGGCATAGGCGCAACCAATAGTGAATTTCTAACACCGTGTTGCATAACTTCTTTTCTTAAAGACGCCCAATCCCATCTTCCAGATAATTCTTCGTCTTTCAATCCCCAAAGATTGTGTTGGAACTCTCCTTGAGAAATTGGAGAACCTTCAAAGGTTGAATAAGGACCTTCTTCTTTAGCCATTTCCATAGAAGCGGTAACAGCTGCAAAGTATAGTGTTTCAAAAATTTCTTGATTCAATTTCTTTGCTTCATCGCTTGTAAAAGGCATTCTAAGTAAGATAAAAGCATCTGCTAATCCTTGTACTCCCAATCCAACTGGACGGTGGCGCATATTTGAATTTTGAGCTTCTTTTACAGGATAGTAATTTCTGTCGATTACTTTATTTAAATTTCTGGTTACACGTTTGGTTACTTTAAACATTAATTCATGATTGAATTTTCCGTTTTCAACAAACATTGGTAACGAAATAGAAGCAAGGTTACATACCGCAATTTCATCTTTTGAAGTGTACTCCATGATTTCGGTACACAAGTTAGAGGAACGAATCGTACCAAGATTTTTTTGATTCGATTTGCGATTTGCAGCATCTTTATAGAGCATATAAGGTGTTCCTGTCTCGATTTGAGATTCAAGAATTTTCTCCCATAATTCGCGAGCTTTTATCGTTTTTCTTCCTTTACCACGATTTTCATAATCAGTATACATCGTTTCGAACTCTTCTCCGTATACATCATACAAACCTGGGCATTCATTTGGACACATTAAAGTCCAATTTCCATCTTCTTGTACACGTTTCATGAATAAATCTGAAGTCCACATTGCAAAGAATAAATCTCTAGCACGCATTTCTTCTTTTCCTGTGTTTTTCTTTAAATCCAAAAATTCAAAGATGTCAGCATGCCAAGTTTCGATATAAATTGCAAAACTTCCTTTACGTTTTCCTCCACCTTGGTCTACATAACGAGCAGTATCGTTGAATACACGCAACATAGGAACAATTCCGTTTGATGTTCCGTTGGTGCCTCTGATATAAGAACCAGTGGCTCTTACATTGTGAATAGAAAGTCCAATTCCTCCAGCAGATTGCGAAATTTTAGCCGTTTGTTTCAACGTATCATAAATTCCATCAATACTGTCGTCTTGCATCGCTAAAAGGAAACAAGAAGACATTTGTGGTTTTGGTGTTCCGGCATTAAATAAAGTTGGCGTAGCGTGCGTAAAGAATTTTTTAGACATTAAGTCGTAAGTTTCAATTACTGCCTCAAGGTCATTAAGGTGAATACCTACGGCAACACGCATCAACATATGTTGTGGACGCTCTACGATTTTACCATTTATTTTTAAAAGATACGAACGCTCTAAAGTTTTAAAACCAAAATAGTCATAGTTAAAGTCACGGTTATAAATGATATGTGAATTTAAGAATTCGGCATTTTCCATGATTACTTTATGAACTTCATCAGAAAGTAGTGGAGCTTCTTGTCCGTTTCTAGGATTCACATAGTGATACATTTCATTCATCGTTTCAGAGAACGATTTATTGGTGTTTTTATGTAAATTAGAAATAGCAATACGAGCAGCTAGTTGAGCATAATCAGGATGCGCAATAGTCATAGATGCAGCTGTTTCGGCTGCTAAGTTGTCTAATTCAGAAGTAGATACACCATCATAAAGGCCTTCGATTACTCTCATAGCCACTTTTACAGCATCTACTAAATCATTCAGACCATAGCATAGTTTTTTAATTCTATCTGTGATTTTGTCGAACATTACCGGCTCTTTATGGCCATCTCTTTTTACTACGTACATAAGTTTTGGTTTTAAAAAACAGCAAATCCCTTTGCTATTTTAGGGTATTTGTAATAATTGAATTGGGAAACTAATCCCTAGAATGTATTGATTCGTTAGAGGCAAATGATTCCTTATCACCATAAAAATCTGTGCCCAATTGAAGGACAAAATTTAATAGGTAATAAAAAGAACTAGTTACTTCTAATTACTAAACGATACTACTTAACTTTTTTAAAAATCAGCGTCGAATGAAATCTTCTGCGCGTCACTATCTGTGTTCATTACGCCCGCTTTCTGATATTCTGCTACTTTTTTCTCAAAGAAATTGGTTTTTCCTTGTAATGAAATCATGTCCATGAAATCAAAAGGATTTGTGGTATTGTATTCTCTTTCGCAACCTAACTCAACCAACAAACGGTCGGTTACGAATTCTAAATATTGCGTCATTAATCCTGCATTCATTCCAATCAAACTTACCGGAAGTGATTCAGTGATAAACTCTCTTTCAATATTTAATGCGTCAACTAAAATTTCTCTTATTCGCTCTTTAGGAACTTTATTAATCAAATGATGATTGTGTAAATGTACCGCGAAATCACAGTGAACTCCTTCATCACGAGAAATCAACTCGTTAGAAAAAGTCAATCCTGGCATTAAGCCACGTTTTTTTAACCAAAAAATAGAACAAAAACTTCCTGAAAAGAAAATCCCTTCAACAGCGGCAAAAGCAATCAATCGCTCTGCAAATGAATCAGATTCAATCCATTTTAACGCCCAATCAGCTTTTTTCTTGATGGCAGGAAATACTTCAATAGCGGTAAATAACTCGTTTTTCTCTGATTCATCTTTTACATAAGTATCAATCAATAAAGAGTAGGTTTCGCTATGAATGTTTTCCATCATAATTTGAAAACCATAGAAAAATTTAGCTTCTGCATATTGTACTTCGTTTACAAAGTTTTCAGCTAGATTTTCATTTACAATTCCATCAGAAGCAGCAAAAAAAGCTAAAATGTGTTTGATAAAGTATTTTTCATCCTCATTTAGCCTGTTGTTCCAATCATTAAGGTCTTGTGATAAGTCAATTTCTTCCGCAGTCCAAAAACTAGCTTCCATTTTCTTATACCATTCCCAAATATCATGATGCTTGATAGGAAAAATCACGAAACGATTTTTATTTTCTTGTAAAATTGGTTCTAATTGTGACATTTTTATTGTTTCTTTTTTTTTGATTTTTTAAGAGAATTTTAATCCATCTGGGGATTACAAAGATTGTGAAATATTGTGTGTTTAAAAAGTCAAACTTATTCACAATCGCCCCTAGTTTTTAACAAAGGGTCATTTTCAAAATAATAAACTACGAATTTTTAACTCGTTGATTTGTAGTTGTTTGTAAGATAAAATTTAGCTAAAGTGCCGTAAAATATAGGATTTTTAAACTGCTGTGCAAGTGAAAAATGATATTTTTTAGATTTATTTTTTTAAATCATTTGCTACTTTTTCGAGCTCCATATACCAGTCTTCTCCAAACCTTCTAATGAGTGCTTCTTTAACAAATTTATAGACCGGAACTTCTAATTCTTTCCCAAGTGAACAGGCATCGTCACAAATATCCCATTTGTCGTAATTGACGGCAGCGAAATCACTAAAATCTTTCACTCTTATAGGGTACAAATGGCAAGACACTGGTTTTTTCCAGTCAACTATTCCTTGGTTGTAGGCTTGTTCGATACCGCAAAGTGCTGTTACGCCATCAAAAATAACATAAGCACAATCTTTATTGTCGATTAATGGTGTTTCTAAATCGCCATCCGTTCCTTTTATCCAGGTGCCTTGGGTTTCTATTGCTTCGATTCCTTGTTTGCGTAAAAAAGGTTTTACTTTAGGATAGATGGTTTCAAGTATTTTAGTTTCCTCAAGACTTAAAGGTGCACCGGCATCACCGTCAACACAACAAGCGCCTTTGCAAGCAGATAAATTACATACAAATTCTTTTTCGAGTATATCTTCGGATACGATGGTTTTTCCTAATTGAAACATGGATATGTGCTACTTTTAATTTTGCTGCAAAGTTAGTCAATCTTGTGGAGTCTATTAAAGTTTGCAACTTCTTTAACGATTGTAATCAATAAAAAAGAGGAAAGGTTCAGCTATTAGGTTACTATTGATAACTATCAAATCTGGAGAAAATAAATGAACTTGGCTTATTTTTTTGCAAAAAAGTATTAAAAAACCTCGATTTATTGTGACAAACTATTAAAAATCTGCTCAATGTTTTACCTTTGCCAACAAAAAAAAGTATGTTAGAATTCAACTTAAGAGAAGTAGCAACTGTAGGAATGGTACTATTTGCAGTTATTGATATTGTGGGTTCGATTCCAATTATCATTAATCTTAGAGCCAAACACGGACATATTGAGTCTGAAAAAGCTTCGCTTGTTGCGGGCTTAATAATGATTGTTTTTCTTTTTATTGGTAAAGAATTTTTGAGCCTAATTGGAATAGATGTTCACTCATTTGCTGTTGCGGGTTCATTTGTATTATTCTTTTTGGCATTAGAAATGATTCTTGGCATACATCTTTATAGAGATGAAGAAGCGAATTCTGCTTCTATTGTCCCGATTGCTTTTCCTTTAATTGCTGGTGCAGGAACGATGACGACATTGTTGTCTCTTCGTTCTCAATTTCATACTATCAACATTTTGATTGGAATTATTTTAAACATTATTTTGGTTTATATTGTTTTGAAATCTTCAGGTAAAATCGAAAAAATGTTGGGAAAAAACGGACTTGGCGTAGTGCGAAAAACTTTTGGCGTAGTGCTTTTAGCTATTGCTGTTAAATTATTTGCTGCTAATGTTAAAGGTTTGTTTGCCTAAAGTAAAATTTTATAAATTTACCCCCTTGAATAGTTTTAATGCCTTTTGATTGTGTCAAAAGTTACAAGGCATTAAAAAATTAATTGATGAATACCATGAAAATCTTTACTACTGTTTTAATTTTCTTAGCTGTTGCTTTAATCGTATTTAATGTTACTTTATTAGATTTTTCAGAACCCTTCACGGGCAATAGCGGTGTTGCGCTTATTGGAGTTGGAGCTTCATTTTGTGCGATTTTAATTCTTCTTATTTTTAGAATTTCTAAAAAGATTGAAGAAAAAATGAACGACAACGTATAGATGTTCGATGTTCTAATTATTGGAGGTGGTGTTTCTGGGATGTCTTGTGCTTTAGTATTAGGTTCAGCTCAAAAGAAACCTTTTATGTCAACTAAGAAAATTGGTATTTTCACTCATCAAAAATCCTCTTCTTTACAAGAAGCCTTGTTTAATAATGCTTATGGAATTCCACCTGGAACTTTAGGCAGTGAATTATTAAAGCAAAGCAACTTACATTTAGCAACTGTTTATCCGCACATTACTCAGATTCCTGAAGAAAAAGTATTGAAAATTGAGGGCAACTACCCTGAATTTAAAGTATTGACTAATAAGAATTCTTATACAACCCGAAATCTTGTTGTAGGTATCGGTTCTGCAAACACGTTTGCTATTGAAGGTTTGATGCACTATGTCGAGCCTCATAAAAAAGCATTGCCCGAAAAGCAACGCATACAATTGCGAAACACAGACCACAAAGTTGCGGAAGGGATTTATGTTATTGGTACACTAGCGGGTTGGAGAAGTCAATTGGCAATCGCGGCAGGAAGTGGTGCAGCAGTAGCAACTGATATTTTGACTTTGTGGAATGATAATATACCAACACACGCACACGATAGCATTCGTTAGTTGTACATTCTAAATGATAGATTGTCTCTTGGTTTAAAGAATATATAAAAAAGCATTCGTTTATGGCGAATGCTTTTTAGTTTAAGAATTTTTCTACCTATGACTTAGTATTTACCACTTTATAGGTTTTCCCATCGGCAACGCCTTCAATTACTTGAGTTAACGACGTTGGGTTTTGAACGCTTTTGTCAAAAGTTACCGTTGCTAATTTTTTATCAAAATCAACTGTTGCTTTCTCAACTCCTTCTGATTCTGCTAATTTTTTTTCGATGGTTTTTGCGCAACCTACTGCACAAGTCATTCCTTCAATTGCAAAACTTGCGGTTTGTACATTAGCAGCAGCAATTGGTTTTTTAACTGCTGGAGCTTCAGTAGTAGCGGCTTCTGGTTTAGCTGTTTCTGTTTCTTTTTTGCAACTTATCATAACGATACTTGCAATTGCAATAGCTATAATCGTTTTTTTACTATTCATTGGTATTGATTTAGATGAGTTTAAAATGTATTTTGGGTCAAAATTAATCAAAAAAACACCTAGATATTCCCAAAATAATTACAATTTTGAACCAAAATAAATTAGATGATGTCAAAACAAATCAAATGGGGTTATTTACTGCTTTTGTCGCTTATATGGGGTAGCTCTTTCATATTAATTAAAAAAGGATTGGTAGGCTTAACGGCTTTTCAGTTGGGGTCGTTGCGTATTATTTTTGCTGCACTTTTTTTGTTGGTGATTGGTTTTAGAAGTTTGGTGAAAATTCCGCATCATCAGTGGAAGTATATTGCTTTGACTTCTTTGTTTGGCACTTTTATTCCTGCGTATTTGTTTGCTATTGCGCAAACGCAAATAGATAGTTCCATAAGTTCTATTCTCAATTCCTTAACGCCTTTGAACACTTTGTTGATTGGAGTGCTTTTCTTTAGATTGGATTTTAGACGCAATCAAATTTTTGGAGTATTGATTGGTTTAGTGGGTAGTGCTTTGTTGATTTGGAATGGCGCAGTGCATCATCCTAATCAAAATTATTATTATGCTTTTTTAGTGTTGATTGCTTCAATTTGCTATGCTACAAATGTCAATTTGATTAAAAAATATTTATCGGATTTGCCTCCGTTGAGTATTACAACGGGTAATTTTTTGGTTTTGCTTTTTCCAGCATTGGCGGTGTTATACAGTACTGATTTTTTCGCTATGACTTATGGGGCGGAAGTTCAAGAATCGGTGTTGTATATTTTGATTTTGGGAGTGTTGGGAACGGGAATTGCCAATATCATTTTCTTTAAACTCATTCAGATTTCGTCGCCTGTTTTTGCGACTTCGGTTACATATTTGATTCCAGTGGTAGCTTTCTTTTGGGGAATGTTAGACCAAGAGTTGTTAACGCCTGTGCAGCTTTTTGGCGCCTTTATTGTTTTGGTTGGGGTGTATTTATCGGCCAGAAAATAAGTGTTTTGTAACGGGTTTGCGTGAGGGATTACTTCACTATATGTTAATTTTCATAGGAGTTCAGTGAATTTCATTTGAAGCTAGTTACCAAAGTAACGCGTATAGCCCGACCGCAGTTGCCAAAAGAGGCGTATAGCCCGCTAGTCATATGCCTCTTTTGGTAAATGGGGTCACGCCCAAAATAGTATATAAGAAAAAAGACTGCCGATGAAAGCAGTCTTTTTGTTTTAATTTAAGTTGTGATTATTGAAAATCGGCATCGGTTACGCCTTCGTTGATTTTTATATCAGACATTTTGATGTCTAATTCAAAACCTACATTTTGGATGATGTTGAAAGGAACTTTTACGCCTTTTACGTCTCTGTAATCGCCATAATTGGTGGTTTGCGTCATACTTTGACCTCCTTGCTCTAGAACTTTTGATTCGGCTACTTTTAGACCTGTTGTCGTGTCGTAGAAGTAAGTTGTTTTGCCGTCTTTGATTCCGTAAGCGTCTTTACCATTGATGGTTTCGATGCTAGAAAGGGTGATGTCTGCTTTTTTCAATAACGATACTTCTTTAAATACTGTGGCACTAGCTTTCATAGCATCTAAGTCTTTGCCAGTAAAATCTCTGCGTTGTCCTTGTTGAATGGCGTAGGCTCCTTTTTCGTTTACTACTTGTTTCATTAAGCTCATAGCTCCCATTGCTAATTCTACCATCATCTTTCCTTTGTTGTCAATTTTTGAAGTAAAGCTTAATGGAGAAGGTGCTTGTGGAATGGTTGTAGAACCCGTCATAGCAATTGTTTTTACGGTAGCTACAGCCTTGTCTCCACCAATAGCTTTGATGTAGTTTTCTAAAACACTTTTGGCGGTAACTCCAGCTGGAATTTCTTTTTTGGTTACTGGTTTTTCTACTGGACTGCCGTATTTGTCAAAAAAGAACAATGGTAGTTTTAGTTTTTCTAAACCAGGTGTTATCTCACTTGCTTTTCCAACGATTACAATTCGGGTGTTGTCTAATAAGAAGTATTTATTAGCCACGCGTAGAATATCATCAGGTGTTACGGCATTAATGGTTTGAATGTATTTTTCGTAAAAATCGGCAGGCAATTGTTCTGTTTCGATGTTTAAGGCATAGCGTGCCACGGCTTGTGGTTTTTGTACATTCATTACAAAACGACCAATATAACCTGCTTTTACGTTTTTCAAGACTTCGGCATCTACTTTCTCGGTTCTGATTTTTTTGATTTCTTTGATGAATTCTACCACAGCACTATCGGTAACTGCATTACGAACAGCAGAATTAGCTACAAATTTGGTCACATATTTTCCGCTTCCAATTTCAGAACGTGCGCCATAAGTCCAAGCATGTTTTTCTCTCAAATTCATATTCAAATACGAATTGAAATCACCGCCCAAAATTTGATTAGCAATCACTGCTGGGAAAAAATCTGGGTCATTCATTTTTAGATTCAAGGTGTTGACCAACGAAATTTCGGATTGTACTGCATTTGGTACATCTACTACGTTGATTTGCAATTTGTCTACGTTTGGATTAGCGGTATAGTTTTCTTTGGTAATGGTTTTTTTCTCCCAAGCGCCAAATAGTTTTTCAACAGCAGCTTTGGTTTCTTTGAATTTTACGTCTCCAATGATTACCAAATAAGCGTTTTCTGGTACAAAACGAGTAGCGTAGTTGCTTTGAACATCAGCCAGCGTTACGTTTTTTAACGTTTCTTCTGAAACGTATTCACCAGAAGGATGGTTTTTGCCAAAAGCAAGTACATCAACAACTCGGCTAGAAATTGCGGCTACACTTTTCTCATTGGCTTTTAATCCTTCAATCATTTTCGCTTTGTCTTTGTCGAATTCTTCTTGTGTGAAAAGAGGAAACAAAGCGCCTTCAGCTAACAATTCTAAAACACGTCCAGAATATTTAGATAGTGCGCTTGCGGAAGCTCCTTGCGAAGAGAAGTTGATGTTGGCGCCTAAGAAATCAATTTCTTCATTGAATACATCTTTTGGAGTTTTTTGACTTCCGTTACCAACCAAACTGCTGGTCAAATCATCTACTCCTTTTTTGTTGCCTTCGGCAAAAGGAGGGTTGTCTAAAGTTAGATTAAAAGAAACGCGTGGAAGTTTGTGGTTTTCTACGACCATCACTTTTAGTCCATTTTTTAGGACAAAGCTTTGTGGCTTCTTGATTTGAACCATAGGAGAAGCTCCTGGTTTGGGTTGTGGTCTGTTTTGCGCTTGCATAATTCCTGTTACTAAGAATAGGGTTAAGAGGATGCTTATATTTTTCATATATGTAAAATTTATTTTTTTTCGGTCATATATGGTATCGCCTTTTGTTTAATTGGTGTTTGTTTGCAACAAACCTGTTGTTAGTGGCGATTTCATAATGTTCATATCTTGTTATTTTGCCTTTTCTGCTGCTGGTACGTAATCTAAAACTAATCGTTGATTTGGGTTTAAGTACTTTTTGGCAACGTCTCTAATTTCTTCTCTTGTGATAGAGTGAATCATTTCGATTTCTGTGTTGATTAGGTTGATGTCGCCATACAATAAATAATAGCTAGCCAAATTTTCAGCAATTCCCTCAATAGAAGCATTAGAACTCACAAAATTGTTATCGAACTTGTTTTGCAGTTTTTGGTAATCTTTCTCGGAAATTAATTCGGTTTGCAATTTTGTTATTTCTTCATCAATTTCTTTTAGGATATCTGTTGGGGAATTTTGTCCCATTGGTAAGCCATACAAAATGTACATTCCGTAATCTTCTTGACTGTTGCTAAAAGCACCTACTTGTAGTGCAATTTTTTTGTCGTCTACAATTTTCTTGTACAATTTAGAGCTTTTACCATCGCTTAAATAAGAAGAAATAAGGTCTAAAACGCGTGCATCTCTAGTTTTCATTGAAGGCGTTCTATAAGCAGCAACAATAGCAGGAATTTGAATGTTGTTGTCTTCAAATCTAGCTTTTATGGTTTCTGTAATAGGTTCTTCGATGAATTGTTCTCTTTTAATCGGAGCTCCTTTAGGAATTGTTCCAAAATACTGTGCAATCCATTTTTTGGCTTGGTCTTTTTTGAAATCGCCAGCTACTACCAAAACAGCATTGTTTGGGATGTAAAATTTTTTGTTGAACGCTTGAAATTCTTCTAAAGTGGCAGCGTCTAAATGTTCCATAGAACCGATCGTTGCCCAACGGTAAGGGTGTTTTTTGAATAGGTTTTCTTTTACTACCGCTTGAAATCTTCCATAAGGTTGGTTGTCCATTCGGGTTCTTTTTTCCTCTTTCACTACCTCGTTTTGTGTGTCTACACCAATTTTGTTGATTACTGGGTGCAATAATCTTTCGGATTCCATCCAAAGGGCTAGTTCTAAATTATTAGAAGGAAAAACTTCGTAATAATAGGTTCTGTCATCTGAAGTATTAGCGTTGTTAACACCTCCGTTGGCAGTTACAATCTTGAACCATTCCCCACGTTTGATGTTTTCGGTTCCTTCAAATAACAAATGCTCAAAAAAGTGAGCAAAACCAGTACGGTCTGGTCTTTCGTCTTTAGAACCTACATGGTACATTACTGAAGTGATTGCTACAGGAGCAGACGGGTCTTGGTGTAAAATGACATGCATTCCATTGTCTAAGTCGTACTCTTCAAACGCTACTTTTTGAGCCGAGGCAACGCCTCCAAGCATCAATACGCTACTCAAAGCCATTATTGTTTTTTTCATAAAGATTATTAAAATTTTGTTGTTGCATTAGTTTAGGTTTCATAAAATATGTTACATCAAATGTACTTTATTTTAAGTGTTCTTGTAAATATAATCTTGTTTTTGCATGATTTTAACATTAGTTCAAACAGTGTAAATGACCTAAAAATCAGCGAGTAATAGGGTTGTGAATATTTTTTAGACATTAGATTGCAGGATTAATTTTTAGTTGTATATTTGCAACCTTAAAAATCAATAAATCAATTTGGTATGTATGCAATCGTAGAGATAGCAGGGCAACAATTTAAAGTAAGCAAAGACTTAAAGGTTTATGTTCACCGTTTGGCTAATGAAGAAGGTTCAAAAGTTTCTTTTGACAAAGTTCTTTTATTAGACGATAATGGAAATGTAACTTTAGGCGCCCCAGCTATAGAAGGTGCTTCAGTAGAAGCTAAAGTGTTACAACACTTAAAAGGAGATAAAGTTATCGTTTTCAAAAAGAAAAGAAGAAAAGGATACAAAAAAAGAAATGGTCACAGACAATATCTTACTCAAATTGTAATTGAAGGTATTACTGCAGGTGGAACAGCTAAAAAAGCAGCTCCAAAAAAAGCAGCTGTTGAAGCTACAACTGAAGAAGCGCCAGCTCCTAAAGTAAAAAAAGCTCCAAAAGCTAAAAAAGAAGATACAAAAGAATAATAACAATATTAAAACCAATACGTCATGGCTCACAAGAAAGGTGTCGGTAGTTCTAAGAATGGTAGAGAATCAGAATCAAAACGTTTAGGCGTTAAGATTTTTGGTGGTCAAGCTGCTATTGCTGGGAACATCATCGTAAGACAAAGAGGTTCTAAACACAATCCAGGTGAAAATGTTTACATCAGTAAAGATCACACCCTACACGCAAGAGTAGCTGGAGTTGTGAAGTTCCAAAAGAAAAAAGATAATAAATCATACGTTTCTATTCTTCCATTTGAAGCATAAGAATTTGATTTTAATTATTATAAAGCCTGTCAATTATGAATTGACAGGCTTTTCTTTTTTATGCTGGATTGAATAATAATCCAATGCTGAAAAACAATTTTATTTTATTATTGTTCACCCACGAGGTATCAAAAATGATAGGTTAAAATGTGGTGTACGAAATGGTTGCCCCACGATACAGTGGTATACTTGTAGGATCTTGATCTTGCCATTTGCCTTTTGGTGCATAAAAAAAATTTTTTAAAATCTTCGATCGGTTCCCTGAGTTGGATTTTTCTGAATAAATAATAATATGGTGACAAACAAAAGTTTTTCATTTTACTTATGGACATATTTATTTTAATCATAAAAACACAAATGTTATAGTTTAAACATTAAAAGGGGTTGTAAATTTTTACTTTATAATATTTATCTTGTCTATGAATAGAGATTTTTTTGAGTTTAAATAGTTATGCTCAACAACAAACCCTCACATTTCTGCGAGGGTTTGTTTGTGTTGTAAGTGATTTGGAAAAGTTTACTCAAAAGTTGCGTTTTCCTGAAAATGAGTTATTTATTATATCCTAAAGTAGAAATGATAATTACTGTTGGTCAAGTTTTTTGGTCATAGTAAAACCAATAAATAATGCAGCACCAGCCATTGTGAAAATAGTTGCGGGATATAATGCGCCTTCATTTAAGGAGGTATATGTCGAAAGCAATAATGCTATAAATACGCCTATACCTATACCCATAAGCAATAATGCTAAGTTTAAAAGTATTATTTTTGAAAATGAGGTTGAGCTTTTGTCTCTGCCCATAAAAATACTTGCATCAATACCTTTTTCGATGAGTGCCAAACGTTCTTTGTTTCTTGTTGATAGATAAAGGTAAATAATACCGAAAATTGCTAAGAACAAGCTGATTGGAATTAAAATTTCTGCGATCATAATTTTTTTGATTTTAAATTGATTAATGTATTTGTTAGCTATGACGATGCTATTTAAGATTAGGTTACACATTTTTTGAAAAAAAATATTTCTTTCGTTTTATTGTAACCTATACTAAAGACTTGTCGTCTGATGTAAATATGAACAGTTTTAACGAGCAATACTATATTACTAAAATCCTCGAAGGTGACTCGAATGCATTTGCTGTATTGGTTGATCAATATAAGGATTTGGTCTTTTCGTTGTCTTTGAAAATGCTTAAAAATAGGGAAGAGGCCGAGGAAGCCGCTCAGGATACTTTTGTAAAAGTGTTTAAATCTCTTAACAACTTTAAAGGGGATTCAAAGTTTTCAACTTGGATTTACAAAGTAACTTATAATACTTGCTTAGATCAACTCAAAAAGATCAAAAGAGTGCAGGATACGATTCCGATAGATGATTTTTCTGAGAATCAAATACAAAACTTAGAAAATGTTTTGGATGCTATCGATGAAAGAGATCGAAATGAAATGATTCAAGATTGCATTCATTTGTTGCCGAGCGAAGAAGCTTTTTTATTGATCTTGTTTTATTTTGAAGAACAATCTTTAGAAGAGATTTCAAAAATTATAGATTGTACTGCCAATAATGTTAAAGTGAAACTTTACAGAAGCAGAAAAAAAATTGCGTCTATTTTAAAAATGCGTTTAGAACCCGAAATAATTGAATGCTATGGAAGCAAACGAAAATAAAGACTTAGAAAAATTTGTAGATAAAATGATGAGTGATCTAACTTTAGAATCACCTTCTGTTGATTTTACGTCAAAAGTAATGGCTCAAGTTGCGGCAACAAAAGCAAGTGATGTTACTTTGTATAAACCTTTAATTCCAAAATCGATATTTATAGCTGTTTTTGGATTTACTTGTTTGTTGACAATTTATCTTTCTATTTATGGTGAAACGACACCCGAAAGCTGGTTGAATTTTATTAATTACGAAAAGTTATTCAATACTAGATTATTGAAAGGATTTACAATTTCTACAATTTCGATGTATGCTATTGTGGCTTCTACAGTTATGTTTTGTGTTCAAATTGGTTTTTTAAAAAATTACTTTAACAAACGAATTGGAGTTTAAATTATTTTATTGTTGAAATTGCCCAAAAACAACAAACCCTCACAGTACAACTGAATTTAGTTCAGTTTCATGTAAGGGTTTGTCTATTATTAACTAGTTACTAGTCACTCATCACTAAGGACTAATTACTAAATTAGTATCTGTAATATTCTGGTTTGAATGGACCTTGAACTTCAACGCCAATATAAGCTGCTTGATCAGGACGTAAAGTCTCTAATTCAACACCTAATTTAGCTAAGTGTAACATCGCAACTTTTTCATCTAAATGTTTTGGTAACATGTACACTTCATTTTTGTAAGCAGCACTGTTTTTCCACAATTCGATTTGAGCCAAAGTTTGGTTCGTAAATGAGTTACTCATTACAAAACTTGGGTGACCTGTAGCACAACCAAGGTTTACCAAACGACCTTCTGCCAAAATGATGATGTCATTACCGTTGATAGTATATTTGTCAACTTGTGGTTTGATTTCGATTTTTGAAGCGCCGTGGTTTTTGTTCAACCAAGCCATATCAATTTCGTTATCAAAGTGTCCGATGTTACAAACGATAGTTTTGTCTTTCATTTTTTCAAAATGAGAACCCAAAACGATGTCTTTGTTTCCAGTTGTAGTAATAATGATATCAGCTGTAGCGATAACAGTGTCTAATTTTTTAACTTCAAAACCGTCCATTGCAGCTTGTAAAGCACAAATTGGATCAATTTCAGTAACCGTTACAATAGATCCAGCACCTCTAAAAGAAGCAGCTGTTCCTTTTCCTACGTCTCCGTATCCACAAACGATTACTCTTTTTCCAGCCAACATAATATCGGTAGCACGACGAACTGCATCAACAGCAGATTCTTTACAACCGTATTTGTTGTCAAATTTAGATTTAGTAACAGAGTCGTTTACGTTGATCGCTGGCATTGGTAATGTTCCCGCTTTTACTCTTTCGTATAATCTGTGAACACCAGTAGTGGTTTCTTCAGACAATCCTTTGATGCCAGGAACTAATTCTGGGTAACGATCAATAACCATATTAGTCAAATCTCCACCGTCATCCAAAATCATATTCAATGGTTTTCTGTCTTCACCAAAGAACAACGTTTGCTCAATACACCAGTCAAAAGACTCTTCGTCAAGACCTTTCCAAGCATACACCTGAATTCCAGCAGCAGCAATAGCAGCAGCAGCCTGATCTTGAGTAGAAAAAATGTTACAAGAACTCCAAGTCACTTCAGCTCCAAGCGCAATCAAAGTCTCAATCAAAACTGCAGTTTGAATCGTCATATGTAAACATCCTGCAATACGAGCTCCCTTCAAAGGTTGTTCGTCTTTATATTCTGCACGAAGCGCCATCAAACCTGGCATTTCAGCTTCTGCTAATTCAATTTCTTTTCTTCCCCAAGCTGCTAAGGAAATGTCTTTCACTTTGTAAGCCACATAAGGCATAGTTGCTGTACTCATTTATAGTATATTTGTATATTGAAATTTTTTGCAAATTTACGTAATAAGTTTAGAAATAAACGAATTTCTATAAGATTTGTGAATTGTTTAATTCCTTAAGCGTTAGAATTTTAAATGCCTTGTCAATTGCACATACAAAGTTGGTCAACCATAAGGAGCTAATCCTGCTCATATCTTTGCTCTATTCTAAAAGTATGAATAATTTTATCTTTTAAATAGTATTAATAGATAAGCAAAACAAAGTTGCAAAATTGTGATCCCGCCAGATACATCTTTTGATGATATTGTTGAGACAGGTAAATCAACTTTGTTTTAATTACATTTTAGTCACAATAAGTACTTAAACACTTTATTTTAAATAAAGATGTTGTATAAAAAATGAGCAAAGGCTTTTGTAATTTTTTGTTTATCACAAATAAAATTAAAGATCATGGATTTAAAGTATTCGGTTGGGTTGGATGTTTCGAGTAAGAAAATTAATGGTTGTATCAGTTTGATTGATAATAATCAAAAAGTAACAGTAAAATCCAGTATTGTTTTTAATAATGATTTGAAAGGTTTTAAATCATTTGAAGATTGGATGATAAAGCATAGGAGAGAACTAGAGATACCTTTGGTAATCTGTATGGAAGCTACAGGTATTTATCATGAAAATTGTGCTTTATATTTATTTGAAAGAAATTATAGAGTGTCAATTATATTGCCAAATAAAGCTAAAAAGTATTTAGAAGCAATTGGATTAAAATCAAAAAATGATAGTATTGATGCAAAAGGGTTGTCTCAAATGGGAGCTGAACAATGCTTAGAACAATGGGAGCCATTTGGAAAATATTTTTATGAATTAAGACTTTATACGAGACAAAATCAAAATTTACAAGAATTAAAAACAGTAATAAGTAGTCAATTACATGCGTTAAAACAGGCAATGTATACAAACCAAATAGTTATTGAGCAACTTGAAAGTACTATAGTTTTATTTGATTTACAATTGAAAGAATTAGAAAAAAAGATAAAGTTACATTTAGAATCAGATGCTGAGATCAAACAAAAAGTAGCTAATATTATAAAAATAAAAGGATTAGGAATTTTAACTATAGCTACAATTTTAGCAGAAACAAATGGTTTTGATTTGTTTAAAAATTATAAACAATTAGTTTCTTATGCTGGCTTTGATGTTGTTGAAAGTCAATCAGGCGCAAGAATTGGAAAAACAAAAATATCTAAAAAAGGAAACTCAAGAATAAGAAGGGCATTACACATGCCAAGTCTAGTTGTAATTACTTATAAAGAAAAACCTTTTTTAGATTTATTTGAAAGAACTTACGAAAAACATGGTGTGAAAATGAAAAGTTATGTTGCAGTACAAAAGAAATTATTAACTATGATTTATTATTTATGGAAGAAAAACGAGATGTATAATCCTGATTATCAAAATAACATCCAAGAAAAGGAGTTGGAGTTTTCTTCTCTGCTTGCCTTTGAAAAAGGCACAAAAAATAGCCTCAAACAAGTTGAGGCTATACAAGGTAAACATCCAGTGAAAAATCGCAGTATGTTTCCTCTCTGCTAAAACAAAGATAAAAAAAATCGAGATAAAAATTAGGAAATTAAGATAGTACCTGTCCGTTATATCTTTGCCTTTTTAAAGGAAAAAGGCAAAGGATGCCACTACCATCGGGGCTAGAGAGCAACAAAGTGATTTTTTGGGTTCCGTTTTGTAAGTCGTTATTTGGGTAAAAGAGAAAATTTTAATCATACAAAGTCAATAACAGCCTTAGCTGTTTAAAATTTTAAATTTATGAAACTAGATATATTAGCTTTTGGTGCCCATCCAGACGACGTAGAGTTGGGCTGTGCTGGCACTATTTTAAAAGAAGTCGCTTTAGGAAAAAAAGTAGGCATCGTAGATTTGACAAGAGGGGAGTTGGGCACACGTGGTTCAGCCGAGATTAGAGACAAAGAAGCCGCAGCAGCAGCGGCAATTTTAGGCGTTTCGGTGCGAGAGAATCTAGCATTTCGAGATGGCTTTTTTGTAAATGACGAAGCACACCAACTCGAAATCATAAAAATGATTCGCAAATACCAACCCGAAATCGTGTTGTGTAACGCCGTTGATGACCGCCATATCGACCATCCAAAAGGAAGCCAACTGGTTTCAGATGCTTGTTTTTTATCAGGATTGATTCGGATTACGACCAGTTTAGATGGCGAAGAACAAAAGGCGTGGCGTCCCAAAGTCGTTTACCATTATATGCAGTGGAAAAACCTTGTGCCAGATTTCGTAGTCGATATTACAGGTTACGTGGAGCAAAAAACAGCGGCTATTTTGGCCTATAGTTCTCAGTTTTACGACCCTAATTCCAAAGAACCCGAATCGCCCATTTCTAGCAAAAACTTTTTGGAAAGCTTGAATTATCGTTCTCGAGATTTAGGACGTTTAACAGGACTCGAACACGCCGAAGGTTTTACTGCCGAAAGGTATTTGGCTGTCAATAGCTTAAGTGATTTGAAGTAAAATTCTAGTATTTTTTTTGAAAAAATCTTTGCAGAAGCAAACAATTGTTCTATATTTGCAACCGCTAAGCAAAATGGTGGTTGTAGCTCAGCTGGTTAGAGTAGCGGTTTGTGGTGCCGCGGGTCGCCGGTTCGAACCCGGTCAGCCACCCAGAATAAAAAGCCTTGAAGAAATTCAAGGCTTTTTTTGTGGTTTGTAGTGAAGGCTTTGCTTTTTAGTGAAGTGTTTTTTAGTATTTCCTAAAATTTATTTGCCTCTAGATTTATCTGGAGGAATTAAATTAGCATTTGCTCCATATTGGCTTTAGCCAAAATTATTATAGATTTTGGCTAAAGCCGAATAAGAAACTCACTTTAATGAATGGGCTAAAGCCCATTCCTATTGAATCTTTGCAAATGAATAGTAATCCTCAACTCAGGTTAGAATAGTGTTTTTTAGTTTTTCCTCATTTTTAATTGCCTCCAGATTTATCTGGAGGAATTAAATTAGCATTTGCTCCATATTGGCTTTAGCCGAAAATTATAGTAGATTTTGGCTAAAGCCTAATAAGATGTTCATTTTAAAGAACGGGCTAAAGCCAATTCCTAATTGAAACTTTACAAATGAATAGTTTTTCTAAGCTATATGAGTATTTTTGGCTAGAAGATAATTTTTTTTTCTGGTTCGGTGTCAATATTACTGCCAACTTGTACATAGGAGAAACAAACTTTCTCTCAATACAACCAGAAAGTTCGTTTTGCTTTGTTTTTTTCTTTCAAAATCATCAACACTATTTTCTTTTAGCCCCGACAGCAGCGGCATCCTTTGCTTTTTTTCTTTAAAAAAGCAAAGATACAGCGGATGGCGGGACCTATGTTGGCAAAAGAGCCTATTTTTCCTGCTCCATAAAAGGCTTCTATTGTAAAGGTTTGTCTACTACGATGCGTTCGGGTCTGTTGGCCAATTCCCAAGCCATAGCAAAGGCCAATTGGGTTCTTTTGGCTAGGGCATCAAACTCGATTTTGCTGACTTCATCGGTTTTTTTATGGTAGTCTTCGTGTACGCCATTGAACAAAAATACCGACGGGATGCCATTTTTAGCAAAGTTGTAATGGTCGGAACGCTCATAGAAATGATTGGGATCCTTCTTGTCGTTGTATTTGAAATCCAAGTCCAATTTGGTGTATTTTTCGTTGGCGGCCACAGTGATGTCGTGCAGTTGACTCGACAATCTATCGGCACCAATGACATAAACGTAATTGTTGGTTTTGGGATGGTCAAAATCGCGACGTCCAATCATGTCAATATTGATGTCGGCGATAGTGTTTTTTAAAGGAAATAATGGGTTTTTGGCATAAAAACGAGAACCGTGCAAGCCGTGTTCTTCGCCTGTTACATGCAAAATTAAGATGGAACGCTTTGGACCGTGACCTTGTTTTTTTGCCAGTTGAAAGGCTTGTGCGATTTCTAAAAGTGCCACGGTTCCTGAGCCATCGTCGTCGGCGCCGTTGTAAACGTCACCATTTTTAACACCTACATGGTCGTAATGGGCAGAAATGACCAAGATTTCGTCCGGTTTTTCAGTCCCTTTGATATATGCCCAAATATTTTCGGAATCATTGAGTTTTGGACCATAATTGGATTTCATGAACTCGGCGGGTACTTTTTGGTAATAGTCGGTAGCACCATCAGGAAAGGAAATGCCATTTTTTTTGTATTGTTCGATGAGATAGCGACCGGCTTTTTTTTGGCCTTCGGTTCCTGTGTCACGTCCTTCCATTTCGTCGGATGCCACGATTGTCAGGTGTTTTTTTAGGTCGGTTTGGGTAATGGTAGCCAGGTATTTTTGTATAGGAGCTGCTTTGGTTTTGTTTTGTGCCGTACATGAAAGGCTAACAAGTACAGCACATACTAGTGCTTTTTGGATCATTTTTATGGATTTTATTTAACGCAAATTCAAATTATTTTAGGGGATGTAGTGGGTTAGTATGGCCACGAATGCATTAATTTAATTAACCGCAAATTCGCAAATTATTTTTTCGTTGGTATAGTTTCAATTTGCGAATTTGCGGTTGTTTTTCTATAGCTTTAGAGTGAATTTTTTTGCTTTGAATTTCTATCAATTTTCGAATTTGCGGTTAACTTTTTTATTTTTTTAAAATTTCGTTTAAGAAAAGTTGCATGTGTTCGAAGGAACGTTTTGCAGCTTTTTCATTGTAAGCAGCTCCTTTGGAGTTGTCGTTTCCTGCGTTTGGATCGGTAAAGGAGTGCACGGCATTGGCATAATAAATCATTTCCCAATCGGCTTTGGCATCGCGCATTTCTTGTTGAAAGGCTGCAATTTCTTCTTTGGGAACAAAAGGATCATCGGCACCGTGACAAGCTAAAACTTTAGCTTGGATTGGAGTAGTGGTACGAGCTGCATCTTTACCTAAGCCACCGTGAAAGGATACCACTCCTTTGATGTTCATATTGCCTCGTGCGGCTTCTAAAGCACCTGTTCCTCCGAAACAAAAACCAATCACGGCAATATTATCAGCATTAGCGCCTGATTGAATGAGTTGTGCCAAGGCTAGGCTAATTCTTTTTTGATACAAATCGGTGTTCTTTTTGTAATAACCTGCATTTTTCCCAGCTTCGGCATTGTCTTTTGGGTAGTTTCCTTCGCCATAAATATCAGCAATAAAGGCGTGATACCCAAGATTTGATAATTCGATTGCGGTTTGTTTGGAATGGTCATCGATACCTTTCCACGCGGGAAGAATCAGAATTCCTGGTTTTTGGCTGCTTTTTTTCTTGGGTTGAATCGCAAAGCCGTTTAGTTTTTGATTGCCATCTTGATAAGAAATGGCTTTTAATTGGGCATTACTTGATAGACTACACAATAGTAGCGTCAAGAATAGGACAGTTATATTTCTCATAGGGTTAGTTTTTAACAAATATCAGTAATATTACTCAAAAAAAATACCCTCGTGAAAAATTTACGAGGGTATTTAAAATATAGATTGAGATTACTCACCTGGATGATAGGTTTTCTCAGCATTTTTTTGGACGTCTTCTTTGTAAAATAAAACGTCTTTGAATTGGGCGTTTTGATACATTTTGGCTTGGTCAAAAAAGTGTTTCGAGTTGGGGTCTCCCGAATTTCCTCCTGCCAATAAAGACTTGGCTTTTATTTTTGGACCAAATTCAACCGCACAAATAAAGCTGTTGCCGTTGTAACCGTATCGTTTTTTGCTGTTGTTTTGGTACGAACTTTTGAAAGCAGGCAAGCTTCCCCACAATACCGATGCGGTTCCCATTGCTAAACTTTCTTTATTGTCGTCATATGTTAAGTCTATATCTCCCGATGGACGTTGAAAACGGTTGATGTCGCCCCACGGAATTTCCCATTTTCCAAATTTGGCTTGCAATTCCTGAACAACTTCTCGCAATTGTGGTAACATATCATCAATGCCAGCAGTTTTGGCAAACTCGGACATATTCTCTACTTGGTCTTTTTCACCTTCGTCAATGTAGACTTTTTGCAAAATTGGATTCAATTTGAAAGCCCATTCATTAGCCAAAGTAGTTGCCACAGAATTTACATTGGAGTAATAATTCCAATTTTTTAACACTTGAATAGGAGCTTCTAAATCTTTGAATTTGGGTTCTTGGGCTTGAGCGTCTTTTTGAAAATTAGCAATCAAAGCTGGAAGTAGCACTTCAAAAGCCGAAAGTTTGGTATCGTAACCATCCTTAATTAATTCGTCTAGCGTGTATTTTTTGTCTTGACTGAAAATACGAACGGCATTAACTCCTCTGAAGTTTTCTCCGTCAGGCGCCATATATGGCAAATAGTTGGATTCTTTTGGGCTGTTATTGCCTGCTACAGAATAGGGCGTGGAGTTGCAATTTTGTAACCAACCGTTACTTGGATTGTACAAATGCACGGTTTCAGATACTGAATGCAATCCTTTCCATTGGGTTTTGGAGGTGGTTCCATCTACTACTTTTGCCCAATTGAGGCTTTTGTCGCGCATCGGAATAAAGTTCCCGTGCCAATAGGCAATGTTGCCTTTGTTGTCGGCATACACAGTATTGTTAGACGTGTTGGCTTTTAAATCCATTGCTTTTTGGTAGTCCTTGAAATCCTTTGATTTGGTTCTCACCCAACTTTGGACCAAACTTTCCATATTGCGGTTTTTGGATTTCAAGCTAATCCATTTTCCGTCTCGTTTAGCCATAATCGGACCGTGAATCGTAAAATAGGTCTTGATGGTTTTGGAAGTCATTTGTCCTTTGTCCAAATACTTAATGACGATGTTTTTTTCTTTTACTGGCAATAATTTTCCATCGTATTCATAAAAAAGTTTCCCTTTTTGGTCGACTATTTTTTCTGCATACATATCGGCTACATCTACATTCGAAGACGTATGCATCCAGCCACAGTTTTCATTAAAACCTTGGTAAATAAAAAATTGTCCCCAAGTCACGGCTCCGTAGGCATTCAATCCTTCTTGACTACTGATTTGGATTTCGGGTCTGAAATAAAAAGTAGTGTGTGGATTGATGTACAAAAGTGCATTTCCCGAAATTGATTTTGAAGGCGCAATGGCAAATCCATTCGACCCCGTTTGTACATTCACGTCTCGTTCTACATAAGCAACTTTGTCGTTGTTGCCAGAGTAAAAAGCTTTCAGTTCGCCAGTGGTTAAATCGGCGGTGCTAATCGCGCCAATACTGCCGTCGGTCCAAAGTAAAGGAAACCAAGGTTCAAAACGCGTCAGCAATAATGGTTTTACTTCAGGATGTTTGTACAAGTAATAGTTGATGGCATCGGCATAACTGTTCATTAATTTTTTGAGCCAAGGTGCTGCTTTTTTGTAATCGGCTTTGGCTTCTTCGGCGTCAATAAGTAAACGGGTTTCTAAATCGTTGTACAAAACGCTAGCGCCTTTTATTTCAGCCAAACGTCCTAACTTATCGATGTAGTTCATTTCGACACGCTTAAAGTCGTCTTCGCATTGCGCGTACAACATACCAAAAACCGCATCAGCATCAGTCTTTCCGTATACGTGAGCAATGCCCCAATTGTCTCTGATGATGGTGACTTGTTTGGCTTGTTGCTCCATTCGTTTTACTTCCGAAGCCGTTAATTGTTGTGCCCAAATTGAAGCAAATGGACTCAATAGTAGCATCCAAACAATGGCCCAATAGTGTTGTGTTTTCATATGTATAAAATTTAATTGTCAGTTGTCATAAATAAGTATTGAAAGCAAAATAGTGCCAAGTTTTTTATTGATTCCTCGCAAAGTCGCAAAGCCGCAAAGAAAGCTCTGTGATTACTGCGTCTTTGCGCCTTTGCGAGAACAATGTTTAATGAAATAAAATATGATAATTGATGTTGCCAATAATTTAAGTTGTCAACTTTTATTTATCGATGTTTATCTCACATAACATTTGTTTTTCAGGAGTTCGATAATTTTAAATTGCTCGCGCAGACTTGTTGTAAATGACGATTTCGTTTTATTGGATATTAAATTTTTGACCTTCAATCAAAACGCTCATTTCTAAAGATTTGATGCTAACTAGATGATTTTTGGGCGCTTTCTTGATTTCTTTAGGATTTTTGACCACGATGACTTCGCTTTCGCCTACGACTTCGACAGTTTTGTCTCTCACAACAATGGCGGTACTTTCGTCAATTCCGATTCCAATATGATTAGGAAAATCGACTAAGCCTGTCAGTAAGCGATTGTAACGACTTCTTTTTAGAAAATGTTGGTCAATAATTACGTTTTTTACTAAGCCCAATCCTGAGTTGATTTCAAGATTATCATAACGGATATTGTCAAAGGTTTCGGTGTATTTGGTTTCTAATTTTTGGTTCCCCGTAATCATATTTTCACACATAACCGCTGCGCCAGCACTGGTTCCTGCAATTGTACTGCCGTTTTGATGCGCTTTGTGAATGGCATCATAAATAGGAGTTCCGCGAACGACGCCCATAAAACGGGTTTGGTCGCCACCGCTTATGAAGATGAGTTTGGCTTTTTGAAGCGAATCGGTAAGAACTTTATTTTGACTGCTGGTTTTATCAAAATTGAGCATTACGATAGGGTGAGGTGTAAGTTTACTTAACTGTTTTTTGAAATAAATATAAGCACTATCAGGTTCTTCACTAGACATCGGAAGCACCACAATAAAATCTTTGGTTTTTAAGTCAGCTACTTTTAGCATTTGATTCATCAATACATCAGAGCGTTTTCCGCCACCAATGATGAATAATTTTCCTTTGTTTTTTTGAGCTTCAACTATAGTGGTTGATAGTAAAAGTAGGGTAATGAAAAGTTGTGATAATCTTACTTTTGGCAATTGCATAATAAATGGTATTAATAGTGAAAAAGTATTCAGAATGGGTTGATGTTATTTCGTTTATTCTATAGAAAGAACACCATCAGTAATATACATATTTTTGGAGGTTCCACCAGAAACAGTGCTCCAATTGGTCAAATCAAAAGAGCCATTTCCAGTTTCTTTACCTGTGATTAAGTAGGCTTGAATGGCTTTCTTATTGTTTACCCAATTGAGTTTATTGTTTGGACTACATTTTTCTGGTTTTTCACTACTACCTTTCAAGAAATAAGCAGTTCCAGTTCCGTAAACTACTGCTTTTCCATTTTCGTCAATACACACCGCAGTTTCTTCTTCTACCCCGATTCCCTTGGGTTGTTGCCAGTTAAAATCATTGGCTAAGCGAGCTAAAAAGGTAATGTGTCTTCCTTTTCTGTCAGGATTGTTGTAATGGGTGTCGGTAATTGTATTTTTAAGAAAAGGATTGTTGATGAAATCGCTTTTTGCTAAAGTAATTTTTGAATTGAAAGGATTTACGAGCGCTTCCTCGGAAGTTATGGTATTGTTTTCGGCGGTAAATACAGCTTCGCCAAGAATGGCACAACCTGCACTAGTTCCTCCAACGGGTACTTTTTTTACATTGATGAGATAATTCAGCGCCTCTTCTATAGGAGTATTTCTCCAGAATCGGATATAATTGGCTTGATCTCCACCAGCAATAAAAAGCATTTCCGCTTCTTTGATGCGTTCAGCTACTTTTGGATTGTTGGCAAGTTCTACACTATTTATAAGTAAGGTTTCAACAGAATTTACTTGGCGGATGCCATTTACTTTTACTAAATCGTATAAGTATTGATTGTAACCTGTTGCCCCTGATGCTCTAATGATTACTACATCTCCTCCGATGCTTTTGTTGATCATCCATTTCATTGCACTGTCTACATCAGTAGAACCTCCCATTAAAACAGTTCCAGCACTAGTCGTTACTGTAACATCTTTCGGGTCTCCCACGATTCCTATTGAAGAAGGGATAGGAGTGTAGGTAGTAGGGGTTGGAGTTGGTTTTTCGGATTCGTTAGAATCACTACTACAAGCCAGCAAGCTGAATGATAAAAGAAAAGAAGAAACTAGTAAAATGCCATTTTTGGTTGGTTTGGTTAGAAAATCAGGGAACATTATTTAGTGGTTTATAAGGTTACATTGCGCTTAAAGGCACAACCTAACTCGATTATAGAATCGGTTTTGGCTATACCTGGAATGTTATCTATTTTTTCATACAGCAATTTTCTCATATGTTCGTGATCTTTTGCAATCAACTTTATATATAAGGTGAAGGAGCCAGTAATAAAATAACATTCGGTTATCTCTGGAATTTCTTTCAATTCGTCAATAACTCTTTTTGAATCGGCATCTTTATTTAAGGTAATACCGGTAAAAGCACCCCAGTCATAACCAATCTTTTTTTCGTTAATTACAGGTTTGATTCCAGTAATTACACCTTGGTCAATTAATCGGTTGATTCGTTGATGCACCATCGTATTCGAAATTTTGAGACTAGTGGCAATAGCAGAAAAAGCCATTCTACCATCTTTCTCTAATTCCTTAATAATATTGATGTCAAATTCGTCTAATACTTCCATTTTTAAATGTATTTTTAAGTTAAAATCACTTTTTATTTCATTTATAAAAGTAATTATTTTTATTTCATTTCAAAATGAAAGCGTTAATTCGATTTTAAAAATAACAAAATGACTTTAATAAGTGTAAAAAAAACAAAAAAATATTTTTTTAAAGAAAAAAATGAGTCAAAATTTACTTTTTTTGCAAATATTTAAATTAATTATATTACTTTTGTCTCATAAATATTAATTAAAGACCTATAAAATGATACATACAGAACAAATTCTCTCTTCAAAATCCGAAGTTTTGATTGCAAAAGAAGACCAATACGGCGCACATAATTATCATCCGTTACCGGTAGTTTTAGAGCGAGGGGAAGGAGTTTATGTCTGGGATGTTGATGGGAAAAAATACTTTGATTTTCTTTCTGCTTATTCAGCCGTGAATCAAGGACATTGTCATCCGAAAATTGTTGGAGCGATGATTGATCAAGCACAAAAGTTGACCTTAACTTCTCGTGCTTTTCACAATGATAAATTAGGCGTATTCGAAGAATATATTACAGATTATTTTGGCTTTGATAAAGTTTTACCAATGAATACTGGAGCTGAAGCGGTAGAAACTGCTTTAAAATTATGCCGTAAATGGGCGTATGAAGTGAAAGGTATTCCAGAAAATCAAGCACAAGTGATTGTTTGCGAAAATAATTTCCACGGTAGAACTACTACTATTATCTCTTTTTCTAATGATGAAGGAGCGCGTAAAAGTTTTGGTCCTTTCACCGAAGGTTTTATCAGAATACCTTATGATGATATCGATGCTTTAGAAAAAGCATTACAATCTTCACCAAATATTGCTGGATTTTTAGTAGAGCCTATTCAAGGTGAAGCTGGAGTTTATGTGCCGTCCGAAGGCTATTTGGCTAAAGCTAAAGCGCTTTGTGAAGCACATAATGCTCTTTTTATTGCTGATGAGGTACAAACTGGAATTGCTCGTACCGGTCGTTTATTGGCTACTTGCGGGAATTGTTCTTGTGAAAAAGGTTGTGAGAAAACACCTGAAGTAAAACCAGATATTCTTATTCTAGGGAAAGCCATTTCTGGCGGAGTGTATCCAGTATCGGCAGTTTTGGCCAATAATGAGATTATGAATGTGATCAAACCAGGGCAACACGGATCTACTTTTGGTGGAAATCCAGTGGCTGCTGCCGTGGCTATTGCTGCTTTGGAAGTGATAAAAGATGAGAATTTGGCTGCTAACGCAGATCGTTTAGGAAATATATTAAGACAAGGTTTAAATGATATAGCTGCCAGAAATCCATTGATTGCTTTGGTAAGAGGAAAAGGTTTGCTGAATGCTATTGTCATCAACAGCGATGAAGATTCTGATTTGGCTTGGGATATTTGTTTACGATTTAGAGATTATGGTTTGTTAGCCAAACCAACTCACGGAAACAAAATTCGTTTTGCACCACCATTGGTAATTACCGAAGAGCAAATTCAAGAGTGTTTAGCGATTATTGAAAAAGCGTTAAATGACTTTATCTAGGAAGTTGTATGAAGCCTATTAAATTAATTAAAAATAGATCGGATATCGGAGCGGGAACTCACGGTCTGATTTAGGAGTAGATGCTATTGAAATTGCAGCTATCAATCAAGGAAGTGATTATTTTAATCAGTTTCCTTTTGAAGATATCAAAACGCACAACGAGTCGATTTATGATAAAGATAGAAGTACAGTAGCCAAGCGTATTGAGCACGTAGTGGAACAGTGTATTCGTTTGAACAACTCGATTCAGAAAAACTTAAAGGATTATTTTCCTATTGTACTTTCAGGAGACCACTCCTCGGCGTTATGAACGATTAGTGGCATAAAATCTGCATTTCCCGAACAAAATGTTGGGGTAATTTGGATTGATGCGCACGCTGATTTGCATTCGCCTTATACGTCACCTTCTGGGAATATTCACGGTATGCCTTTGGCGGCAGCATTAGCGAATGATA
>ERZ650302.100-NODE-100-length-39514-cov-10.080793_pt1 | contig 39514 bp, 38 predicted proteins | sample MGYA00376238_ERZ650302 | MGnify/ENA primary metagenome ERZ650302 (study PRJEB26733, sample SAMN07839298) | wastewater metagenome | biome: urban; feature: wastewater treatment plant; material: waste water | place: USA: North Carolina | collected 2016-04-28 ... | reverse complement strand
ATGGGTAGAAGAAGTTATATCAGGGGATTACCAAAAATATTATGATAATATGTATGGTGGAGGTTCTCATGAATAACTTTACTATAAAAGAAACACCTATAAAAGACCTTGTTATAATAGAACCTAAAGTCTTTGGTGATGAAAGAGGATTCTTTCAAGAAACATATAATAAAGAATCGTTTACTGAGTTAGGACTTAATATGGAGTTTGTTCAAGATAATCATTCTAAGTCAAAAAAAGGCGTATTAAGAGGGTTACATTTTCAAACTAAGAATGTGCAAGGGAAGTTAGTAAGAGTTACTAGAGGTGCAGTGTATGACGTTGCGGTTGATCTACGTACTAATAGCCCAACATTTGGTGAATGGTATGGAGTTCTTTTAACAGAAAAAAACAAAATAATGTTTTATGTTCCAGAAGGATTTGCACATGGATTTCTTACATTAGAAGATGACACAGAATTTCTATATAAATGTACTAATCTATATTCACCGGAACACGACAGCGGACTTAGATGGAATGATCCAACAATTAACATTGACTGGAAGTTTGAAGAGTTCAATATAACAGAAGAAGATTTAACAATATCAGATAAAGACAAAGTACAACAGTTGTTTGATAAAAGCAGTACATATTTCAAGTAAAATTAGGAGAAAAATCAAATGAAAATAAAACAAATATTCATTCTAACAATAATAATGTTAAGTTTTACAAGTTTAACATTTTCAAAAGATGATAGAGCATGGGAATTAGTTTGGTCAGATGAATTTGACACACAAATACTAGATACTACTAAATGGAGTTATTGGGAGAATGATAACCCTTGGAAACAAGGTAACTTTGTTGATGAAACAGGTAAATTAGTTGATCAATATGGGTTTAATGCAAAACAATATTACTTAAATGATAATGTTACATTTGCAAATGGAAACGCAGTAATAACAGCTAAACAAGAAGACAACAAATTTGTAACTGTTGATGGAGTGCAAAGAAAGATACTTTTCAGTTCAGGTGCATTTCACACTAAAGACACATATACTGTTAAATATGGTAAGATAGAAGTTAGAACAACTATGCCAAAAGGTATTGGAACTTGGCCTGCAATATGGATGTGGCCAGAAAATTATTCAATTAAAGATAATAAACCAGCATCAGGAGAGATTGATATTACTGAAGTTTATGGTGATAATTTCAGAAAAGTAACAGGGACAGCTCATGCACTTAAAGCAGATAATACATACAAATCATTTTTAGGAAGCAATCTTAAAATAAGAAAAAGCGAGAATCTTGAAGATTATAATACTTATGCAATAGAGTGGAATGAGAAAGAAATTATTTGGTTATTCAATGGTAGAAAATATAAAAGTATTAAAACAAAAGATGTTTTAAAATATGCTAAGAACCCATTTGATCAGCCATACTACATTATGATTAATCTTGCTCTTCAAAATAAAACAGGAAATGATCCAGCTACACTAAAGGATTTCCCTACTGAAATGAAGATAGATTATGTAAGAGTTTATCAAAAAATAAATCCACTGAAATATTTTGATTAGTCTTGCATTTCAAATAGAAAGATACTATAATTTTAAAATCTGGGTGCAACATGACTCAGATTTTTTGATTTTAATTGAAAAAATTGCTATAATAGTAGAATAAAATAAGGAGCTATGAATATATGAAAATAAAAGAGTTATTTGAGACTAATAAGACGGTCTTTTCATTTGAGATATTTCCACCAAATGATAAGTTTCCAATTGATAAATTTTATGATGTAATTAATGATCTAAGTCAGCACAAGCCTGACTTTATAAGTGTTACTTATGGTGCCGGAGGTTCTACGAGAAATAAAACTGTTGAGATTGCATCACACATTAAGAATAATCTTAATATTGAGACAGTAGCGCATCTTACATGTGTTGGGTCTACAAAAGAGGAAATACAGAATATATTGGCACAATTAAAGGCGAATAACATAAAGAATATACTTGCACTTAGAGGAGACATCCCTAAAGGTGAAACAGAAGAAATATTTGATAGAGGCGACTTTAAATATTCATCAGATCTTATTCAAGAAATCAAGAATCATAATGACTTCTCAATAGCAGCAGCATTCTATCCTGAAGTTCATCATGAAACTAATGATATTCTTGACTTGATACATTTGAAAAATAAAGTTGAAAAAGGGGCAGATTTCTTAATATCACAAGTGTTCTTTGATAATAATACATTTTATAAATTTAAAGAAAATGCTGAAAAAATAGGTGTCAATGCACCATTAGTTGCAGGTATAATGCCTGTTACAAATGCTGCACAGATTAGACGTATTACAGAGTTATGCCATTGTGCAGTACCGAAAAAGCTCGAAAACTTATTAGACAAGTTCGGACACGACGATGAGTCAATGTATAAAGCGGGTGTTGTATATGCTGCAGAGCAAATTATAGAATTAGTTTCAAATGATGTTAAAGGAATTCACTTATACACAATGAATCGTTCTCAAGCAGTAACAGAGATACTTAACATGGTGAATTTTGTTAGAAAATAGATTGGATGGTTATAAAATGGATAATAAAAATGAAACATTGATAATTAATCTTAGAAAACTTTATGAACAATACGGCTATAAAAAGATATCTTTACCTACATTTGAAGAGTATGATCTTTATTCTGAATATAGAGATTTCATAAAATCTGAAAAAATCCTTACACTAATGACTCCTGAAGGTAAACTAGAGGCACTAAGACCCGATATTACACTTTCAGTAGCAAAAAAAGTTGCGAAAGATAAGAATATTAAATCAGAAAAGATTTACTATGTAGAAAATATATACAGATTTTCTAAAATGAATGGATATAAAGAGAAAAGACAGTTAGGTATTGAATTAATTGGGACAGAAACGGAATTTCTTAATTATGAAATAACAAATTTAGCATTGAAATCACTACAAGAAATAAATCAAAATTATATTCTTGCATTTTCGCATGTTCGATTCATATCTTCTATATTTAATAATATTCAGATAGATTATGATTTGCAAAATGAGATACTACATAATATTCAGCATAAAAACACACATGATCTTGAGAAGTTGATGTCATCTACAAATATCGATCCTAAATATAAGGCATTAATTATTGCGCTTCCAACACTATCTGGACCATTTGAAATAGTTTATGAGAAGTTGCAATCATTTGATCTTGATAGAAGTCTTAAAGAGATACTAGAACAACTTCACAGTTTCTACAAATTACTATTATCGTCATCAGGAAATGATAAAGAGAGAATTGTTCTTGATTTGTCACTAGCAAATAACCTTGAATATTATAATGGTATTATATTTCAAGGATATGTAGAAGGACTATCAAAGATAATATTAACAGGTGGAAGATACGATAATCTATTTGAAAAATTCGGAATTCACAAAGGTGCAATTGGATTTGCAATATATTTAGATAACTTAAAAGGGTATTTTAAAGAAATCAAGAAAAATGATGTTGATATTCTACTATTATATGATAATTCTGATTATGGACTACTTATATCTGCAATCAATGAGCTTATAACTAAAGGATTTAGCGTTAGAGCAGAAGAAATATCAAATACCACTATAATATCAAACCTCAACTATAATGAGCTGTACACGTTCAAAAACAGCAAATTAGAGCTATCAACGAAAGGGGTTGAGTAATTTGCTTAATATAGCCCTTCCTAAAGGAAGATTAGGAGATAAAGTATACGATTTACTAGAAAAATTAGGTTATGAATGCCCAGAAATAAAGGAAGATAACAGAAAGCTTATTTTTGAGAATAAAGAACAAAATCTACGTTTCATGCTTGTAAAACCTTCGGATGTTGGTATATATGTTGAAAAAGGTGCAGCTGATGTAGGTGTTGTAGGTAAGGATATCCTTATTGAAAGCGAACCTAATGTATACGAATTATTAGACTTAGGATTCGGGAAGTGTAAATTCTCAATTGCAGCTGAAAATGGATTTGTCGAAGACTTTGATAGACCGCTTGTTGTCGCAACAAAATTTACAAATGTTGCTAAGAAATATTTTGATTCTATAAATCGTGATGTTGAATTAATAAAATTAAATGGGTCTATAGAAATAGCACCTATAATTGGATTGTCTGATGTTATCATTGATATTGTTGAGACTGGAAATACACTTAAAGAGAACAATTTATCAGTTGTCACGGACATTGTAGATATTAGTGCGAGAGTAATCGCAAATAAATCAAGTTATAGATTTAAAAATGCTGAAATAACAGAAATGATTGAGAAGATAAAGGAGGCAATAAAATGATAAAGACAATGAAATATACAAATATGGTTGATCTTAAAAACGAATTGTCTCGAAGTCAATTCTCTCATGATGACGTTAACACTATTGTTAAGAATATACTTGATGACGTTAAGTTACGTGGTGATCAAGCATTATATGATTATAATAAGAAATTTGATAATGTTTCATTATCATCTTTACAAGTTACAGAAAAAGAGATTGAGGATGCATTTAATAGATTAGATAATGAGTTATTAGATGTAATAAAATATTCTCATGAAAATATCGTACGATACCATACAAAACAAAAGCGAAATGACTTTTTAGATAAAGATACAGATGGTGTAATTTTAGGTCAAATAATGAATCCAATAGAAAAAGTAGGGATCTACGTACCAGGTGGAACTGCTGCATATCCATCAACTGTATTAATGAATGCTGTTCCTGCAAAAGTTGCAGGTGTAGAAGAAATAGTAATGGTAACACCGCCAAATGAAGATGGAACAATATCAGATGTTATTCTTGCTGCTGCAAAAATAGCAGGTGTAACTAAAATATTCAAAATTGGTGGAGCACAAGCAGTGGCTGCACTAAGTTACGGAACAGAAACTATTCCAGCTGTTTATAAAATAGTAGGACCAGGTAATATATTTGTTGCAATGGCAAAGAAAATGGTATTTGGTGAAGTCGCAATTGATATGGTTGCAGGACCAAGTGAAGTACTTATAATTTCTGATGATTCATCAGATCCAGTACATATAGCTGCTGATTTATTATCACAAGCAGAGCATGATAAACTTGCAGCATGTATATTAGTAACAACATCAGAAGAATTAGCAAAATCAGTAGCAATTGAGATAGAATCACAACTCGCAGAACTTCCTAGACAGGAAATTGCAAGAGAATCTATCAATAATAATGGTAAAATAATAATAGCAAAAAGTATAGAGGAAGCAATATTAATTAGTAATGAAATAGCTCCAGAGCATTTAGAATTAGCTGTTATGGATCCATTTGCATTACTATCAAAGATAAAGAATGCAGGGTCAATATTCTTAGGCCACAATACGCCAGAACCACTAGGTGATTATTTAGCAGGTCCTAATCATACAATACCTACAAGTGGTACAGCAAAGTTTGCATCTCCATTGTCTGTAGATGACTTTATCAAAAAATCATCTGTAATTTATTATTCGAAAGAAGCACTAGAAAAAGTAAAAGATAAAGTTATATTATTTGCTGAATCTGAAGGGCTAACAGCACACGCTAATTCAGTTAGAAAAAGATTTAAATAAATGTGGGGGCAATTATGAGTCAATTTTGGAATGATAAGATAAAATCAATATCGCCATACGTTCCAGGCGAACAACCAAAAGATAAAAAATATATAAAGTTAAATACAAATGAGAATCCATATCCACCATCACCTAATGTTATAAAATCTGTGAAATCAATGGATATTGAATCAATGAGATTGTACCCAGATCCTGATGTTACTTTATTAAAAGATGAGATTGCAAAGTATTTCAATTTAACAAGAGAGCAGATATTTGTAGGGAATGGGTCTGATGAGATACTTGCATTTATATTTATGGCATTCTTCAATAAGCAAGATAAAGTATATTATCCAGATATAACATATAGTTTCTATCCTGTATATTCAGATTTATTTGACTTAACAGAAGTACAAATACCGCTTAATAGTAACTTTGAAATCAAGATAGAAGATTACTTTGGACTAGATGGTCATATTATTATAACGAATCCTAATGCACCTACAAGTATAGCATTGACACTTGATAAGATAGAATCTATTATTGCTAATAATCCCAATAACCTTGTTGTTGTTGATGAAGCATATGTTGATTTTGGTGCAGAAAGTGCAATCAAATTAATTGATAAATACAGTAATTTACTTGTTGTACAGACATTCTCTAAATCTAGGTCGTATGCAGGAATGAGACTTGGATATGCACTAGGGAATAGTAATATAATTGAAGGATTAGAACGGTTGAAGTTTTCGTTTAACTCATACACAATAAATAGAATATCAATAGAATCAGGTATAGAATCATTTAGAGATGAAGAATACTTTCAAGAATGTAGAAGAAAGATAATGAATACGAGGGATTACACAACAACTGAATTACAGAAACTTGGGTTCAATGTACTTGATTCAAAGTCAAATTTCCTTTTTATATCACATATAACTGCAAATGCAAGTGATCTTTATCAAAAACTGAGAGATAATGGGATATTAGTTAGATATTTTAGCAAACCTAAAATAGATAATTTCTTAAGAGTAACAATTGGTACAGATGAAGAGATGCAAGAATTTATAGCTAAATTACAAAAAATTATATAAACCATGGAGTGATTAATATGAGAAAATGTAATATCGAGAGAAATACAAATGAAACAAAAATAAAAGTAGAATTGAATATTGATGGTACAGGACAGTATGATAATGCAACAGGTGTAGGATTTCTTGATCATATGCTTGATTTATTTGCTAGACACGGTAGGTTCGACTTAAAAGTAGTTTGTGATGGAGACACTCACATTGATTATCACCATAGCGTAGAAGATATTGGAATTGCTATAGGGAAATGTTTTTCTGATGCGTTAGGTGAGATGAGAGGGATTAATAGATATGGTAATTTCTATATGCCAATGGATGAAGCATTAACGCTTGTTGCAATTGACATTAGCGGAAGACCATTATTAAGCTTTGATGCAATGATGCCAACAGAGAAAGTTGGAGATTTTGATACAGAACTTGTACAAGAATTCTTCTTAGGACTTACACGAAATCTAAAAGCAACTGTTCACATTAAGAACATTGATGGAGAGAATACACATCATATAATCGAATCTATATTCAAAGGATTCGGGAGAGCTTTAAAAGAAGCTGTTGCAATAAACAATGAATATATTAATGAAATTCCATCAACAAAAGGGGTATTAGTGTAATGATTGCAGTTATTGATTACGGATTAGGAAATTTATTCTCTTTGAAGTCATCACTTGATTATATTGGATTAGATAACATATTAACATCTGACAAAGATGTTATTCGTAATGCTGACGCTATTATATTGCCAGGAGTTGGTGCATTTCGTGATGCAATTAGTAAATTAAAAGAAGACGGATTGTATGAACTACTAATTGAGCAAGCAAATAGTGGAAAACCATTCTTAGGCATATGTCTTGGGATGCAGTTGTTATTTGAGAAGAGTTATGAATATGGTGAATATGAAGGACTCGGGCTTATAAACGGTGAGATTAGAAGTATAAAAGAAGATATAGATGAATCATTGAAAAATCTTAAGATTCCTCATATGGGATGGAATAATCTTAAATTTAATTATATTAGTAAAAATGATCCAATCTTAAATGGTATAAATGAAGATGAATATGTATATTTTGTTCATTCATACTATGCAAGTACTCCAGTAGAGAATGTCATCACATATTCTAATTACGGTGTTAAGATTCCTGGTGTAGTTAGAAAAAATAATGTATATGGAATGCAATTCCATCCAGAAAAAAGTAGCGATACAGGGCTAAAATTACTGAAAAATTGGGGTAAAATAATAGAAAATAGATAACCGAAAGGAAGACAAAATGAAAATATTTCCAGCAATTGATCTTAAAGACGGAAAAGCCGTAAGATTAACACAAGGTGACTACAGTAAAGTAGAAGTATTTTTTGAAAATCCATTAGAAGTATTAGATTACTTCAACTCAAATAATTCTGAGAATCTTCATATTGTTGACTTAGATGGTGCAAAAGACGGAAGTACACAAAATTATGAAACAATAAAAAGTATTGTTGAAAACAGTAACTTTTTTGTTCAAGTCGGCGGTGGAATTAGAGATGAAGAACGAATAAAAAGATACCTAGACTTAGGTGTTAATAGAGTTATATTAGGGACTATTGCAGTTCAGAACGAAGCATTTCTAATTGATATGATTGCTAAGTATGGTGATAAAATTGCAGTTGGTGTAGACGCAAAAAATCAAAAAGTTGCAATAAGCGGTTGGGAAGAAATTGTTGAGCTTGACTCACTTGATTTTTGTAAAAGATTATCGGATATTGGAGTAAAGACAATAATATATACTGATATTTCTAAAGATGGAATGATGACAGGGACTAATCTTGAGGTTTATAAAAAACTCAAAGAATTTGTTAAATCTGATATAATTGCATCAGGTGGAATAACTTATAAAGAGGAAATAATCGAGTTAGCAAAAGAAAATACATACGGTGCAATAGTTGGAAAAGCAATATATTCTAATTTATTAAATCTTAAAGAAATTATTGAACTAGCTAAAACAAAGGAGGCGTAATGATTGCAAAAAGGATAATTCCGTGTCTTGATGTTAGAAATGGTAGAGTTGTGAAAGGTGTCAACTTTGAAGGGATAAAAGATGTCGAAAGTCCTATTGAACTTGCAAAATTCTATAATAAATCAGGCGCTGATGAGTTAGTATTTTACGATATAACAGCATCGTTTGAAGAGAGAGATTTATTTACGGACATACTTAGTGAAGTTGCAAGTCAAATATTTATACCACTTACAGTTGGCGGTGGAATTAATACATTAGATGATTTTGATAGAGTACTTAAAGCTGGTGCAGATAAAGTAAGTGTTAATTCAGGTGCGATAAGAAATCCAAACTTAATTAATGAAGCTGCAGAACGTTACGGAGACCAATGTGTTGTGTTATCTGTTGATGTTAAAAGGGTTGATGGTAAATTCATGGTTTTCTCAAAAGGAGGCCGTGAGAATACAGGTATAGACGCAATAGAATGGATGATAGATGGACAAAGACGTGGCGCAGGGGAATTAGTTGTTAATAGTATTGATACTGATGGTGTTAAGACTGGATTTGACCTTGAATTACTGAATATATTGTCAACAAAGATATCAATACCTATAATTGCATCTGGAGGCGCAGGAAACATGGAACATTTCAAAGATGTATTTCAAATAGGGGGTGTTGACGCAGGATTAGCAGCATCAATATTTCATTTTAAAGAAATTGAAATAATTGACTTGAAAAGATATCTTAGAGAAAATAAAATAAACGTAAGACTATAGACAAAAGGAGTTGAGTAATTTGGCATTTGATATTTCAACAGTTAAATTTGATAGTAATGGTTTAATTCCAGCAATTATACAGGACTATTATACTAAAGAAGTACTTACATTGGCGTACATGAATAAAGAAAGCCTAGAAATAAGTATAAATGAGAAAAAAACATGTTTCTATAGTCGAAGTAGAAATGAATTATGGAGAAAAGGTGAAACATCAGGAAACTACCAAAATATAGTTTCTATGAAATTAGATTGTGATTCTGATAGTATTGTCGTTGAAGTCATTAAAGATGGACCAGCTTGCCATACAGGTAAAGAGAGTTGCTTTTATAATACAGTATTTCAAGAGGAAAATTATTCTAATTTTTCATTTGTAGAATTATATAATCTTGTAAAAAATAGAAAAGAAAATCCTATAGAAGGATCATACACAAATTATCTATTTGATAAAGGTGTAGATAAAATACTTAAAAAAGTTGGAGAAGAAGCGACAGAAGTTATAATTGGAGCAAAAAATAATGATAAACAAGAAGTTGTATATGAAGTTTCAGATCTTGCATATCACTTGATAGTTCTTATGATTGAGCAAGGGATAACACTTGAAGAAGTTAAATTGGAATTAGCTAATCGTCACGTTATAGATAAAAAAATAAAACAAGAAAAGATGGTATAGTATGAGCTTTTTATCAAATTTACATGCACACACTAAGTACTGTGATGGGAAAAATGATGCAGAAGAATATATTATTGAAGCAATTTCACAAGGATTTAAAAGTGTTGGATTATCAGGGCATTCATATATGTATTTTGATGAACCTGCGTGCATGAGTCAAGAAGGAACGTTAAAGTATGTAGATGAATTAAAAATGCTAAAGGAAAAATACAAAAGTCAAATTGATGTATATGTAGGAATTGAAGCAGATTATTATTCAGGATACAATAAGTTAATTGATAAAAACTTTGGATTTGAGTACCGAATTGGTTCTGTCCATTATGTAAAAAGTAAAATAAATGATACATATTATTGTGTCGACAACACACCAAAATTACTAGAACAAGCCATTTCTGAATATGATAATGGTGATGTAAGTACATTTATTTGTGCGTATTACGACAATATAATTGATATGATCATAACACAAAAGCCAGATATACTTGGTCATCTTGACTTGCCAAAGAAATTCAACAAAGATTATAAATACTTTGATGAGTCATCTGATTGGTATACAACAAAAATAGATGAAGTATTAAATGTTATTAAAGAGAATGGTACAATTGTGGAACTAAATACTGGTGGTATTTCACGAGGTTATATAAGTGAGCCATACCCAAGTAAAGATATACTTAGAAAAATAAAACAACTTGGTATTCCTGTGACAATTTCATCAGATGCACATGAATCTAAGAATTTAAGTTTTTATTTTCAAGAAACTGTCGATTTACTGAAAGAATTAGGATTTTCTGAATCTAAAATGCTTTTAAATGGAGTATTTCAAAATATTAAATTATAATATACTTGAAAAATATGGGTGTTTTATTATATAATAACTTGTAAAGATGTTGTATAAAAAATACAATTAAAAAATAAGGAGATGAGATTGATGTCAGATAGATACGAATTAAATAAGAATTTAGCACAAATGTTAAAAGGTGGAGTAATCATGGATGTTTCAACACCTGAACAAGCTAAAATTGCAGAAGCAGCGGGAGCAGTTGCTGTAATGGCGCTAGAAAGAATACCTGCGGATATAAGAGCTGTTGGCGGAGTTTCAAGAACAAGTGATCCAAAAATGATAAAAAGTATTCAAGAAGTAGTTTCAATACCAGTAATGGCTAAAGTAAGAATTGGTCATTTTGTTGAAGCACAAATATTAGAAGCAATTGAGATTGATTATATTGATGAAAGTGAAGTATTATCACCAGCAGATGATAAATTTCATGTTGATAAGAAGAAATTCAACGTTCCATTTGTATGTGGAGCAAAAGATCTTGGTGAAGCATTAAGAAGAATTAGTGAAGGTGCATCAATGATTAGAACTAAAGGAGAACCTGGTACAGGAGATATAGTTCAAGCCGTTAGACATATGAGAATGATGAATCAAGAAATGAGAATAATTCAAAATATGAGAGAAGATGAATTATACTTTGCAGCAAAAGAACTTCAAGTACCTATCGAATTAGTACAATATGTTCATGAAAATGGTAAATTACCTGTTGTTAATTTCGCAGCTGGTGGAGTAGCAACACCTGCAGATGCAGCATTAATGATGCAATTAGGAGCAGAAGGAGTATTTGTTGGTTCAGGGATATTCAAGTCAGGAGATCCAGTAAAAAGAGCTCAAGCAATTGTAAAAGCTGTTACAAATTATAATGATCCTAAAATATTAGCTGAAATTTCTGAAGATTTGGGAGAAGCAATGGTTGGGATAAATGAAAGTGAAATTCAATTGTTAATGGCTGAAAGAGGAAAATAATGAAAATAGGTGTTTTAGCTATACAAGGAGCATTCATTGAACACGAGAACATACTAAAAAGTTTAGGTGTAGAAGTATTTGAAATTCGAAAAAAATCAGATTTACAAGAAAATAGCATGGATGGTCTAATTCTTCCAGGCGGCGAAAGTACTGCGATGGGGAAGTTACTACACGACCTAGATATATTCGATGATCTTAAGAAATTAATACAAAATGGATTACCGACATTCGGTACATGTGCAGGAATGATAATACTGGCTAAAGAAATAGAAAATGATAATAGAGTTCACTTTGGACTTATGGATATTAAAGTTAAGAGAAATGCATATGGAAGACAGTTAGGTAGTTTCTTTACTGAAAATGAATTTAAGCATGTAGGAATTGTTCCTATGACATTTATAAGAGCACCATATGTAGAATCAGTGTCTGATAATGTAGAAGTTCTATCTACAGTTGATGGACATATTGTAGCTGCACAACAAGATAATATGATTGTCACTTCGTATCACCCTGAATTAAATGGCGATTCACGTGTGCATGAATATTTTCTTAAATCTTGCAAAAAATACAAAAACAATGTATAATATTATATACCAAAATTTAGGAGGAAAATAAATGAGTATTCAAGAAACAGTTGATAATGTAAAAAATACTGCTACAAATATAGCAGAAGGTACATTTACTACAGTTAAAGATGCAGCAGGAAATGCAATTGAAGTAACAAGAGATGCAGCAGGAAACTTAGTAGATAACGCAGGAAATGTATTGACAGGTGTTAAAGATATGGCAGGAAATGCAGTAGAAGATGTAATGTCTTTTGCAGGAAACATCGCAGGAAATGTTAAAGATGCAGCAGGAAATGTTATAGGTGGAGCAGCTGATATAGCTGGGAATGCCGCTGGAAACGTTAATGGAGGTAATTATGGAATATAAATTTGAAACATTACAGTTACATGCAGGGCAAGTTGTTGATTCTGAAACAAATTCAAGTGCAGTACCAATATATCAAACAACAGCGTATTTATTCAATGATACAGAACATGCAGCAAATCTTTTTGGATTAAAAGAGCCAGGAAATATATATACAAGAATAATGAATCCTACTACAGATGTATTAGAAAAGAGAATTGCAGCGCTAGATGGTGGAGTAGGTGCATTAGCAGTAGCATCTGGATCATCTGCAACACTATATTCAATAATGAATGTTGCTCAGGCCGGAGACGAAATAATTGCAGCAAATACTTTGTATGGTGGGACATATAACTTTTTCTCAAATACAATAAAAGATTTTGGAATAACAACAAAGTTTTTTGATACAGATAATCCAGAAGAGATAAAATCATTAGTTACATCTAAGACAAGAGCAGTTTTTATTGAAACAATTGGGAATCCTAATGCTAATATAGCGGATATAGAAGAAATTGCAAAAATAGCGCATGAAAATGGATTGCCATTGATAGTTGACAATACATTTGCTCCATATATAACAAAACCAATAGATTTTGGAGCAGATATAGTAGTGTATTCAGCAACAAAATACCTTGAAGGGCATGGGACAACAATTGCAGGAGTCATAGTAGATGCGGGTAAATTTGATTGGACAAGTGAAAGATTCCCAAGTTTCAACACACCAGATCCAGGATATCATGGACTAAAGTATTCAGACTTAGGTCAACCAGCATTTATATTAAAAGCAAGAGTAAGGTTACTAAGAGATACAGGTGCAACACTAAGTCCATTCAACTCTTTTCTTATATTACAGGGAGTTGAGACATTATCATTAAGAATGGAAAGACATTGTGAAAATGCTAAAAAAGTGGCGGAATATTTAAATAAACATCCTAAAATAGCAAAAGTTAATTACTCAGGATTGGAAGAAAGTAGATATAAAAAAGTACAAGAAAAATATGCTCCTATTGGACCAGCTGGGATATTTACATTTGAGCTCAAAGGTGGCTTAGAAGCGGGTAAAATATTTATTGATAATGTAAAATTATTATCACATTTAGCAAATGTTGCTGATGCAAAGTCATTAGTAGTTCATCCAGCAAGTACTACACATAGTCAAATGTCAAAAGAAATGTTAGAACAAATAGGAATAACTCAAGGAACAGTTAGAATATCTGTTGGAATTGAGCATATTGATGATATAATTCGAGATATAGAACAGGCTTTAGATAGAATATAAAATTGATATTATCAATTTGACAAAAATAATGAATAATGATAAAATATTGGATGTCATACTAGCTGGGGAGTTAGCGGTGCCCTGTATCCACAACCCGCTTTAGTGGAAGTGATGCCAAACTTGAGGAGAACTTTAGTATTCACGCCTTTGTAGTAATATGTTGATAGAACAGTCCTATATTGTAGAAATTCGATGAACCGTGTCAGATTGGGAACGAAGCAGCACTAAGTTGATGTTTCTAGGTTTGTGGGGTTGCTGTTCTTGAGTATTATTGCAATGAAACAAATGGTGAAGTTTGTTCGAGAGTTTGGTGTATGACACTTTAAATTATAGCTAGTTAACTAGCTTTTTTTTGTGGGGGAATTTATGAATATATTTGAGTGTAAAACAAGAGAAGAAATTGATAATAAAATTAAAGAAATAAAGAGAATTGACCCTAAATTTTCCATTAATACAAGTAACGAATCACATGAAATGCTATTTGTTATGGAGATAAATGAGGAAGTAATAGGATATTCAATTGTATCACCGGGTAAGAATACAGAGATGAAGTGCATATATGTATATCCTCAGATAAGAAATAATGGGTATGGTACAAAATTAGTCTCATTTGTCATTAATTCTATTATCAATTATGGCTATGACTCAATAGTTGTAAAGGAACATCCAAAAATGAATAATTTTTTAGAGAAACTAAATTTCTTGCGTGTAGGGGACGATTATCTAATAAAGAACCTATCAATACGAAAGAAGAAAGAAAAAAAATTAGTATTATTGGCATTTTTTTCCTTTGGTTTAAATATTCTTCTGGCAAGTATGAAAATAATATTCGGAAAAATATTTTTCAGTTCATCACTGCTAGCAGATGGATTTAACTCATTTACAGATTCAATAACAAACTTTCTAGTAATAATTGGACTTAAAGTTGGAAATAAGACTGAAGATAAAAATCATCCATTTGGGTATGGAAAGTTAGAATCAGTATTTAGTGTAATAATAGGGGCATTTATTGTTATGACAGCATTTGATATAATAATATCAAGCATTAAAAAAATTATTGATGGTTCTGATAATATTAATGTGACTCCAATTTTAATTCTTATAACACTTATTTCAATTACAATAAAAATAATACAATACTCAAGTATAAGAATAACTCTAAAAAAAGAAAAAAGTTTATTGATGAAATCACTTTTAAAAGATTACAAAATGGACATCTTAATAACTACAAGCGTATTAATAGGAATAATTTTATCAAAATATATTTCTCATGTATTCGATGTAATTGTAGGATTATTAGTTTCACTGTACATCTTTAAAGAAGGTTATGAATTAATAAGTGAACATGCAAAAATATTGCTTGATAATCAAGATGAAAAATTACTAGATGAAATAAAGCAGATGATATTAGAATTTGAAGAAATTGAAAATGCACATGACTATCATATGACTCAATCAGGTGAAAACATATTTATATATGCGGATATTAGAGTAAATAAAGAAATGACAGTTGAAGAAGCACATAAATTAACAGATAGAATATCAAAAAAAATACGTAATAATTATAGAAATATAAAGAGGGTTCTGTTACATATAGAACCGGTGTATGATTAAAGATAACAAGTATATAAAAAATGGGGGTAGTTACAAATGTCAATCTTAGATGAACTTAATGTAGAACAGAGAAAAGCAGCAGAGAAAATAGAGGGTCCAGTACTTATTTTAGCAGGTGCAGGGAGTGGTAAAACACGAACAGTAACATATAGAATAGCACATATGATTAAGGAAATGGGAATATCACCATTGAATATATTAGCATTAACATTTACAAATAAGGCAGCTAAAGAAATGAAGGAAAGAGCCGAACAATTAGTTGGTTCAGATTCACATAATTTGGCAATATCAACATTCCATTCATTTGCAGTGAGGTTATTAAAAACATATGCCGATAGAATTGGATATGGGAGAAATTTTAATATATATGATGTTGATGATCAAAAATCATTAATAGGTAAAATAATTAAAGAGTTAAATATAAATTCTGATGAGATAAGTCCATCAAAAGTAGCAAATAGAATAAGTAAACTTAAGGAAGACGGAATAGGTGTAAAAGAATTAGAAAAAGAAATAGATGTAAAACTTTATTCAAATAGAATATTTTATGATATTTATAAACAATACGACAACACATTGAGAGCAAATAATGCAATGGATTTTTCGGATTTACTATTAAATGCAAGACGAATACTTGATGATCCATACGTATTAGAGAGAGTTCAAGATAGATACAGATATGTCATTGTAGATGAATATCAAGATACGAATAACATCCAGTACGAAACAATTAATTTGATATCTAAAAAATCTAGAAATATTTGTGTTGTAGGTGATGAGGATCAAAGTATTTACGCATTTAGAGGTGCAAATATTGATAATATACTTAATTTTGAGAGAGACTATCCTGATGCATTTGTTGCAATGTTAGAAAGAAATTATAGATCAACACAAAGGATACTAAATGCAGCAAATGAAGTCATAAAGAATAATAAAAGCTCTAAAGGTAAAAAGCTTTGGACAGACGGAAACAAAGGAGAGAAAATCAAAGTTTTTAAAGCATCGAATACATATGATGAAGCAAACTATATAACGGATGAAATAAAATCGAAAAAAGGGCAAAATTTTTCATATAAAGACATGACAATTTTGTATAGAACAAATGCACAATCACGTGTATTAGAGGAAAGATTACTTGCAAAGAATATTCCATACAAAATATATGGTGGAATGCAGTTCTTCCAACGTAAAGAAGTAAAAGATATTCTTGGGTATATGAATTTACTTAATAATCCAAGCGACAACCTAAATTTCTTGAGAATTATAAATGTACCTAAGCGTTCTATAGGAGATAAAACAATTGAGAAACTTACTGAGTTATCAAGAGATAAAGGTCTTTCACTAGTTGGGGCATTAGAATTTGCAAATGAACTAAGCGGAATAAGAAGTGGAACAATACTTAAATTAAAAGAATTCTATGACTTGTTTTTAAGTATTTATGAGAGACTAGAAGAAATTTCGATAAAAGAAGTATTTCAAGAAATATTATCAAAAACAAAGTATATTGAATCACTAGAAGAAAATAAAGAAGACAGAACACGGAATATAGAAGAGTTACTAAACAGTATTACTGAAATGGAAAAAGAGACACCTGGACTGACATTAAGTGAATACTTAGATACTATATCGCTAGCTTCATCTATTGATGGATTAGAAGAAGAAGATAATCATGTAAAATTAATGACAGTCCATAGTTCAAAAGGACTAGAATTTGATTATGTATTTATTGCGGGAATGGAAGATGGATTATTCCCATCAGATCAAGGTGATTCAACAGATGAAGAAATAGAAGAAGAGAGACGTTTGTGCTATGTTGCAGTAACAAGAGCGAGAAAAGAATTGACAATATCACATGCAGAAGAGCGTATGATTTGGGGACAAACAAGTTATATGAGACGGCCATCTAGATTTATATCAGAAATGAAAAAAGATGAATTAGAGTTTATAAGACCAGAAAAAGAAAAAGTTAGAAGTGAAAATAAGTTTACAAGTAATAGCTATAAGAAAATAGAAAATTTTAATCCATACTCAGAAAAAAAATCAATTGTTCAAGTTAACTCAAAATATAAAAAAGGTGATTATGTCACACATATAAAGTTTGGTAAAGGAAGAATTACAGACATAGATGCGAAAAGTTTAACAGTTGATTTTATGACAGGTGAGAAGAAAATAGCATTAGTACTAGTTGATAGATTTTTAGTAGAGTAAAAATACTAAAAAATGTGGTATAATATAGTACATATATTATGAGAAATGAGGTTAGAATAATATGAAAAGAAAAACAATAAAAAATGTGCTAGAATTTGAAGGTATTGGGCTCCATAAAGGTGAGAAAATACAAATAAAATTATTACCGAACAAAGAAGAAACCGGTATATTCTTTCAGAGGGTTGATTTACCAGAAGGAAAAAACTTAATAAAAGTAGACTATAAAAATCTATTTGATCTTGAAAGAGGGACAAATATTAAGAATGACCATGATGCTAGAGTGTATACGATAGAGCATTTTATGTCGGCTTTACATGTTCTTGGAATAACAGATTTAATAGTTGAAATAACAGGAAATGAATTACCAATACTAGACGGTAGTACAAAAATATTTTTAGAAGAAATAGAGAAAATTGGACTGACTAGTTTAGAAAGTGAAATAGAACCAATTATAATAGATCAAGTTGTTTCATTTACTGAAGAGAAAACAGGGAAACACGTAGTAATATTACCATATAATGGATTTAAAGTATCGTACACAATTGACTTTAATCACACATTTCTTAAATCAGAGTATTATGAAATTGATTTGAATTTAGAGAATTATAAAAGAGAAATATCAATGGCAAGAACATTTGCATTCGATTATGAAATCGAATATTTGAAAAATAATAATTTAGCTTTAGGTGGTAGTCTAGACAATGCAATTGTCATTGCAAAAGATGGTGTTCTAAACCCTGAAGGATTACGATATGAAAATGAATTTGTACGACACAAAATATTAGATTTAATAGGTGATATTTATGTGTTAGGAAGGCCTATTAGAGGCCATATTATAGCAATAAAAGCGGGTCATTTTATTAATGCACAATTGTCAACAAAATTAGCGGAGAAATATCTTTCTGAATAGATATAAACTTTTAAAATATCATATTTAAAAAACATTCTAAATATGATAGAATATGTGAGAAACTAAATAATAAAATTTAAATTAATATAGGAGGAAACAAAGATGGAACCAGTAATGATGATAGAAGATATTATGAAAATATTACCACATAGATACCCATTTTTATTAGTAGATAGAGTTATTGAGAAAAATGGTACAGATTCTCTAGTGGCAATAAAGAATGTAACAATAAATGAAGATTTTTTTAATGGACATTTCCCAGGAAAACCAGTTATGCCAGGGGTTTTACAAGTTGAAGCAATGGCACAAGCAGTTGGATTGTTGATGCTTGAACCAGGGAAAATACCTTTGTTCATGTCAGTTGACAAATGTAAATTTAGAAAACAGGTTGTTCCAGGTGATCAATTGAGATTAGAAGTAGAGAAAATAAGAGTAAAAGGAAGTATAATAATAGCAAAAGGTAAATGTTTAGTGGATGGACAAGTAGTAAGTGAAGCAGATCTAATGTTTTCAATACAAAGTATATAATAAACTAATATAGAAGAGGTAAAATTTATGAGTACAAATATCCATCCAAGTGCTGTTGTTTCGGAAAGTGCGATATTAGGAGAAAATATTAATATAGGACCATTTTGTGTAGTTGGACCAGAAGTAAAATTAGGTAGTGGAACAACACTAGAGTCACATGTTGTGATTGAAGGAGAAACAGAAATAGGAGAAAATAACTACATTTATTCATTCGTTTCTATTGGGAAAGCACCTCAAGATCTTAAATATAATAATGAAAAAACAAGAGTTGTTATAGGAAATAATAATAAAATAAGAGAATTTGTAACAATTCATAGAGGTACAGACGATAAATGGGAAACAAAAATAGGAAATAGATGTTTGATAATGGCATATGTCCATATTGCACACGATTGTGTTGTTGAAGATAATTGTATATTAGCAAATGGAGCGACATTAGCAGGACATGTAGAAGTTGAAGAATATGCGGTTGTTGGAGGTTTAACTCCAATACATCAGTTTGTTAGAATAGGTAGACACTCTATGGTTGGAGGAGCATCAGCAGTAAATCAAGATGTAGTTCCTTACACATTGGCTGAAGGTAATAAGGCTAGAGCAGCTTATATAAATATTGTAGGACTAAAAAGAAGAGGATTTACAGAAGAAGAGATTCTTATTTTAAGAGATGCTTATAAAATTATATTTAAAAAGAAACTTAAATTAGAAGAGGCTTTGCAACAACTAGAAGAAAAATATGGAAAAGATAAAAATGTTATAAGAATGATAGAGTTCATAAGAAAAAGTAAAAGAGGAATAACGAGATAATGAAAAAAATTGGCTTGATCGCAGGTAATGGAAAGTTGCCTTTAATATTTTTGAATAGATGTGCAGAATCAGGGTATGAATTATTTCCTGTGTATTTATTTGATAGTGTAGAAAATGATATAAAAAATCATAGAAATGCTATAAAATATAGTGTTGCACAAGTAGGGAAAATAATGAAATATTTTAAATCAAATGACGTGACTGAACTTATCATGTTAGGAAAAGTAGAGAAAGATTTGATATTTTCAAATCTAAAATTTGATTTGATAGCAACAAAGATTTTATTATCTAGTAGAAATAAAAAAGACAAAAATATATTACTCGCCATAATAAATTATATTGAATCTGAAAACATAAAAGTTTTGCCACAAAATTATCTTTTAGATGATTTAATGACAAAAGATATTAATTATACGAGTACAGTTCCAAAAGATGCAGATATCGAAACTATAAGAGTGGGAATAGAAGCATCAAAAATGCTTACAATAATTGATGCTGGTCAAACTGCCGTTGTAAAAGATGGTTCTGTTATTTCTTTAGAGGGTGTCGAAGGTACAGATAAGACAATTCAACGTGCATATGATTTAGCAGGTAAGAATTGTATTATTGTTAAATCTGCAAGACCAAAGCAAGATAACAGAATTGATATTCCAACAATTGGATTAGACACAATTAAAAAAATTGTTGAAATAAATGCTAAAGGTATTGTAATAGAGGCTGATAAAATGCTTTTTCTTGATCAAGATGAAGTTATTAGTTATGCAAATAAAAATAAGATTTTTATAAAGGGTATGAAATATGATTAATAGAAATAAAAAAGTATTTGTATCATGTGGAGAGATGTCAGGAGATCTACATCTCTCTTATATTATGGAAGAAATAAAATTAAAATCTAATGATATAGAGTTTCATGGGGTTGTTGGAGATAAATCAATTGCTGCAGGTGCAATAGCAGTACAGCATATAAAAGATAATGATATAATGGGATTTTATGAGGTAATAAGAAAAATCAAATATTTTAAAAATAAAATAAATCAGTATATAGACTATATAGTCGCTAATGATATCAAGACCGTTATATTTGTTGACTATGGAGGGTTTAACCTTAAATTTTTTGAGATTTTAAAAAAGAAGGTACCCGATATATATACGATTTATTATATTCCACCAAAAGTTTGGGCATGGGGTAAGAGACGAATAGAAAAATTAAAGAAGTTTGATGAAGTGATCGTTATTTTTCCCTTTGAAAAAGAATATTTTGATAAAGAAAAAATGAATGTTAAGTATTTCGGAAATCCATTTGTAGATAAATACATTTTCTCTAATCAATTAGGGGATAGCATACTTTTATTACCAGGGAGTAGGAAGCAGGAGATAAAATCAGCAGTTCCAATTTTTTTAGAATTAGTTAAAAATAAACCAAATGAAAAATTCATTTTAAAGCTTGCGACAGAGGAGCATAAGCAATATTTATCTGAAGAATGGTTGAGATTAGATAATCTAATAATATCACTAGATTCATTTGATAAAATAAGAGATCAACTGAAATATGGAATATCAACATCTGGTACTGTGACATTTGAACTAGCACTTATGGGGCTTCCACAAATAGTAGTATATAAAACATCGAAAATTAATGCATTTATAGCAAGAAAAATAGTGAAAATAACACATATATCACTAACTAATTTATGTGCAAAAAAGAGAATTTTTCCAGAATTATTGCAAGAAGAATTCACAATGGAGAATATACAGGTTAAAATGGCAGAAGTTGATATAAATAAAGAAACTATTGTATCACTTTTAAATGAAGAAAGAAAAAAACTTGGAACTAATGGTGTAGTAGAAAAAATAGCTATTTACTTATTAGAAAGGATACAATAAATATGGGAACAACAAGAGAATCATTATTAAAATTAAAAAAATATGTAAAGAAATTTTATTCAATAATATTACTAAATATGTTTTTATCAGCATTAACAGGGATAATTTCAAGTGCACCAATTTTACTAATAAAAAGACTTTTTGATAAAGGGATAATTGGAAGAGCAGAAAAGGATATTTTATATGCATCGCTAGCAATGATAGGACTGGCACTTATAGCAGGGATATTGATGTATTACAACTCACAATTATCAGGTACAATTTCAACAGGTATATACAAAAATATAATTGATGACTTATATAGTAAAATTCAAACATTAGATATGAAATATTTTTCAGATTCAAAAGTTGGAGATTTAATGTCTAGATTTAGTAGTGACGCATCTATGATAAATTCAATAATTTTAGATTCATTTACGATAATTCTATATTTAATGACAGCGATATTTTATCTAGTTGTCCTCTTTATTACAGACTGGAAATTGACGATGGGTGTATTTTTAATTGCTCCATTGTTGTTAGTTGTAGTGAAAAGGTATTCTAGTAAACTTAAACATATGGGTAAAAACAGACAAGAAATATCAGGAGAATTAAATTCAAAATTACAAGAAACATTATCTGGAATTAGAGTAATAAAGGCATTTACAACTGAAAATTATGAAAAATCAAAGTTTAAAAATTTAAGTTCAAAACTTAGGTTTTTTACTCGGAAAGCAATTGGATATGAGGCAAAAGCAAATTCTATAGCGGAGTCACTTAATTATATAATGTTTGCTCTACTTTTATTTTTTGGTGGATATAGAGTAATTAGGAGTGGAGGGACATTCACACCTGGAGATTTTATGACCGTATTAGCAGGTATGGGAGCAATGTATACTCCAGCAAAGAGAGCACTTAAACTTTATAATGGAATAAATACTAACTCAGCTGCTGTAGATAGAATTTTTGAAATATTAGATATAGAATCGGAAATTATAGATTCAGAGAATGCTACACAGTTTAAAGAATTTAATTCAACAATAGAATTTAAAAATGTTGATTTTGAATACGAAGAAAACAAAAATGTCATAACTAATTTCAATTTATTAGTAAAAAAAGGTGAAAAAATAGCACTGGTAGGAAACTCTGGCGGAGGTAAATCAACTATAGTAAATTTACTGCCTAGATTTTACGACGTATCTCGTGGAACAATAGAAATTGATGGAGTAGACATAAAAAATTACAAATTAAAATCATTAAGAAAAAAAATAGGTATAGTACCACAAGATACATTCCTATTTTCAGGAACGATTGAAGAAAATATTAAATACGGAAATAGAACAGCTACAACAGAAGAAGTTATGGATGCCGCAAAACAGGCGAATGCACATGTATTTATAGAAAAATTATCTAATGGGTATTTAACAGAAATAGGAGAACGTGGAGTAAAACTATCAGGGGGACAAAAACAAAGGATAGCAATTGCAAGGGCTATTTTAGAAAATCCTGAAATTTTAATATTAGATGAAGCAACAAGTGCATTAGATAATGAATCAGAGAAACTAGTTCAAGATGCATTAGAAAAATTAATGAAAGATAAGACATCGTTTGTAATTGCTCACAGATTATCAACAGTTATAAGTTGTGATAAAATTATAGTGTTACAAGCTGGAGAGATTAGAGAAATAGGAACACACGTAGAATTATTAGAAAAAAATGGAATATATAAATCGTTATACGAAAGAAATTTTGATGATAAAATTCAGAATTAGGGGAGTATATGGAAATTAAGAGAGAAGAACTACTAAAAGAACCAATACTAAAATTATTTAAAAAATATTTGATTCCCTCTTTCATTGGTTCAATTGTTATAGTACTTTATAGTGTTGTTGATAGATATTTCGTTGGAAAAATAAGTGAAGAAGCATTGGCAGGAGCCGGAATATCATTTTATATTATTATGATGTTTATTGCCTTTTCCATGTTAATAGGAGTTGGAGCAGGAACAATTATTTCAATTAGGCTCGGCCAAAAGAAAAAAGCAGAAGCAGAAAAAATATTAGGAAATTCAATATTTCTATATTTTATTCTTGGAATATTATTAGTTACAATACTGGAATGGAAATTAGATACAATTTTAGTTTATTCAGGTGCAAATTCTGAAACATTACCTTATGCAAGAACATTTTTAAAAATACTAATACCTGCAGTATTTCCAATGTTTTTCTCATTTGGGATGTCAAATGTCCTGAGTGCACAAGGAACACCAAGAATAGCAATGCTTTCAATGATAATAGGTGGAGTTACAAATATGATTCTTGACTATTTATTTATAATAGTGATGAAAATGGGAATAGAAGGAGCAGCAATAGCAACTTTAATAGGAAATACACTCTCATCTATATTTGTAATGTCGTTTATGTTGTATAGAAAATTGCCATTTACAATAAATTTATTTGGATATAAATTGGAAACACGGAGTCCTTTGAAAATAAGACTAAAATATATAAAGCCTAATATTCCAATAATAATAAGTATATTATCTGTTGGTGTTGCACCATTTTTATTACAATTCGCAAGCTCATTTGTTGGTTTAATAACTAATAGAATTGTTGACTTAAATGGGGGGACTGCTGGAGTAGCAATAATGACGATAATAAATTCATATTTACCAATTGTAACAATGTCTGTTTATTCTATATCGCAAGCTGCACAACCAATAATAGGATTTAATTATGGAGCGCAAAATTATTTAAGAGTAAAAAAAACACTTATAATATCAATTGTGATGGCGCTAATTTTATCAACATTCTTTTGGATTGTTATGATGTCGATTCCAAAAGAGTTAATATTATTTTTCAATGAAAAGAGTAAAGTTGATTCATTACATGAAGGAATGAAGGCCATTAGAATATATTTTTCATTAATTATCCCTGCATCGTTAGGCATAATTGTTCCAAATTACTTTCAAGCAGTAGGAAAACCAAGGTACTCAGTTATTTTAAATGTAATGAGACAAATAGTAATATTCCTATTAGTAGTAATAGTCTTTTCAAGAATATGGAAATTAGATGGTGTTTGGTACGCACAGCCATTTACGGACTTTATATTTACAACAATAGTTTTATTTGTATTATATAAAGAATATAAAAATTTAAATATAAAAATAAAAGAAGCATCTCAGTAAATTTTATGAGATGCTTCTTTTTATTTAGAAAGTATAATGTTTTCAAGTAATGGTGAATACATTATATCAAATGGCATAACCCAATTGCCACCATTATAATCAAGGTCAATATTTTTATGGAGATTAGCTCCAGCATTCTTAAATACTAGATAAACAAATTGCGAACAATAAAGGTGCTTATCAAAGTTCTTGTTTAATGTTAAACCATACATTTTATTTTCAGTTTTAGAAAGTTCTATTTCAAGTTCTTTCTTAAAGTTATCATCAATCCCTTTTAATCTAAAAATTGCAATTTTACTTTCAATACTACTCCATGTTGCAAGAGATTGTTCATTATATCCAACACCATAAGTTGGGAAATCAACAATTTTCTTATCTTTATTTATAACTGCAGAATGCCCCCACATTGTTCCTATTGTTGAACCTTTTGATAAAATTAAAATATCACCTTCCTGAAGCTCATTTTTATTATTAATAACTTCAGCAGGAGTATACCACTTATACTTATAATCAATAGCTGTACATGAAAATAAAAGTAATAAATTTATTGTAATAATAATTATTTTCTTCATAAATCATTCCTTCGCGTAAAGTATTTGCTACATATAATTATAGTTTAAAAAGAGGAGAAAGTAAATAGTCAATTTAATTGATTAAGGTAGAAAAAAATGGTACTATTATATATAAAATATAAGTGGGAGAATTTATGAATATAGTAGCACCAGCAGGAAATTTAGAAAAATTAAAAGCAGCAGTTAAGGCAGGAGCATCAGAAGTTTATTTTGGTTTAAGGGGATTCGGAGCGAGAAGAAATAATGAAAATTTTGGAATACAAGAGATACTAGATGGAATAGATTATGCACACGCAAGAGGAGTAAAGACATTATTAACATTAAATACATTGATGAAGGATGTAGAAATAGAGACTGCTCATTATAACTTATCAAGAATTTATGAGCATGGAATTGACGCAGTCATAGTACAAGACTTAGGTTTCTTTACATTTATAAAAGAGAATTTTCCTGGACTAGCTGTACATGGAAGTACTCAAATGACAGTTGCAAATTATGAAGAAGCAAACTTTTTACAGAAACTAGGATTAACAAGAGTAGTTCTTGCTAGAGAATTATCATTCGAGGAAATAAAATCAATAAGAAGTAAAACAACGATTGAGCTTGAAGTATTCGTATCAGGATCACTTTGTATCGCCTACTCAGGGAATTGTTACATAAGTAGTTTTATTGGCGGTAGAAGTGGAAATAGAGGGTTATGCGCATATTCTTGTAGGAAGAAGTTTAAAGATGAGGATGGGAAGAGTGCATATTTTTTAAGTCCAAATGATCAATTTTTGGAAAAAGAAGAAATAAATAAATTAAAAGAGATAGGAATTAATGCAATTAAAGTAGAAGGACGGAAAAAATCACCTGAATATGTATTTGAAACAGTGAGTTATTATAGAAATGTACTTGATAATATTAATAAAGAAATGGAATCGTACAAATTATTCAATAGAGGGTACTCAAAAGGGTATTTCTATAACGATAATAAATTGATGAACTTTAAATATTCATCTAATTTTGGTTATTTAATTGGTGAAAGAATAGTTTCTACTAATAATTTCAAGTTACTAGATAATATTACATTAGGTGATGGTGTCCAGTTTGTTGATAGCGATCACGAAAAAATTTCAGGAGAATATGTAAATAAAATCATCAGAAATGATAATAAAATTCCTAAAGGGAGAGTTGGAGATATTATTTCAATAGGAAAATTACCTGAGGATGCTTTATATATTTATAAAAATTATTCAAAAGATAAAAATGATGAGGTTATGCATAGTTTGAAAGTATTTAAGAGATATGCAGAAGTAGAAGCAGAAGTTTATGCGTATAGAGGAAGTAATCTTAAATTATCTATGACAGCAAAAAATCTGAATGGGAAATCTGTAAAAGTTCAAAAAGAAGGTAAGGAAATTTCTGATGATGCAAAAAAACCAATAGATTCAGCACAAATAATAGAAAAAATTTCAGAGTTAGGGGAAACATCATTTGCATTAAGTAATTGCAAAGTCAATTATGATGGAGCTTCATTCTTTTCATTTAGTGAGTTAAAAGATCTTAGAAGACAATGTTCTGATGAACTAGCTGAGGATCTAGTGAATTCTTATAGACGTCATGCGCCAGCAAAAGTAAATAAAGTATTTAATAATACAAAAAATGAAGCACCTATAATATCAGCATATGTAACAACAAAAGAGCAAGAGCATGTATGTAGAAGAAACGGTATTACAAAAATATATAAGAAGCAGTTTGATGTTGCAAAAGAAAGTAAATTAGATAAAGCAATAATTGAATCAAACTTGATTTCAAACATGTATCAACTATCGAAATCAATTGAAATGGGTCTTGAAAATCAAAGTGTAGATTGGAATTTAAATATTTTCAATAATTATTCTATAGATTTATTCTCACAATTTAAAAATGTCGAGACAATATTTATATCTCCTGAGTTGAGTTATGATAACCTTTCTAAAATAAAAAGTGATAAGGTGAAAAAAGGTCTAGTAATATACGGTTATTTAAAAGGAATGTATATAGAGTATCCAATCTTCGATAAGAAAAGTAAAGTGCTTACAGGAGATTACAAAGATACATACAAAATAGTAAAAAATGGGATTGATAACATAGAATTATATCTTAATAAACCTATGAATTTAATACCAAGACTTGACGAGATAGAAAAACTAGGATTTGATGAATTAAGGTTAGATTTTGTATTCGAAAAAAAAGAAGAAATAGAAGAAATATTAACTTGCTTGAAAACAAGAGATGGAAAGTATAATCCATATGCATTTGAAACGGGAGTATTTTAAAGACAAAAGGAGGACATCGATGACTGAAGCTGATATTGATAGATCAAAGACAAGAAAAAAACGAGAGTTAACAAAAGAAGAAAAAAAGATAAGAAAGATAACATACTACGGGATTGGGACGGGAGTATTTTTAGCAATTTTAACACTTCTTATGGCATATTATATATTTTTTATTTCATATTCAGAAGAATCTGCTTCAAATTTTTTAGGTTGTTTTTTAGTTATCATAGTTATTATATTTACAACTTTAATAGCAGCATTATCTTCAAGCAAGAAATCACTTAAAATGATATTTTTATTATTTTTCTCATTATCTTTTCTAGGAACATTTGTTGCTGCATTCTTTATATTCTTCATAGGATGTTGGGGATTAATTATTGGAAGTAGCTGGGGGATTTTATGATAAATTTCCCAGTATATGTTCAGTTATTTGGGAAAAATATTCATCCACATGTTTTTTTTGAAACATTGGCATACTTTGTAGCAGCTCGAATATATTCAGTAGAAAGAAGAAAATTAGATAACAATTATGAAATCACTTTCATTCAAAAAATATCTATAATATATGGAATGATTTTTGGAGCTTTTATATTTGCGATATTAATAAGTTATTTGCAGAATCCTATAGAAAATATTTATAAGACAGGGAAAAACCCATTATATATATTAACAGTTGGAAAAACGATAGTTGGTGGAATATTTGGTGCTATATTAGGAATCGAAATAACTAAAAAAATTGTACATGTAGATGTTAGTACAGGTGATGCATTTGTACTTCCGATTATTATAGGAATGATGATAGGTCGGTTAGGATGTTTTCTAACAGGACTTAGTGATGGAACCGTAGGGAATCCAACAAAGTCAGTTTTTGGAATAGATTTTGGAGATGGAATTACAAGACATCCAACTCAGTTATATGAGATAGTATTTTTCATTATAATACTTGCTCTGTATCTGAAATTTAATAAAGAAATAAAGAAAAGTTTTCCAAATGGTTTTTTATTTAAAACACTGATAGTTCTGTATTTTATATTTAGATTTGTAATAGATTATATAAAACCGTATTCAAAATTTTATTTTGGACTCAATAGCATTCAAGTTATATGTTTAATTACAATTGTTTATTATGGGTATTCAATTTTCAAAGCAATTAATGCAAAAATAAAGAGGTGAAAGTATGTCAGATAAGCAAAGAGATTATATCTACTATGATTGGACACAAACATTATGTCCTAAATGTTTAAAACTAGTTAATACGAAAATTATTTTTGAAAATTCTAAAGTATATCAATTAAAGAGATGTCCAGAACACGGAGAAATAAAAATTTTTATATCAATAGATGAAGAATACTATAGAAAATGTAGAGATTTTGTGAAACCATCTGAAATGCCAAATAGATGGAATACAGAAATAAAAAAAGGATGTCCATTTGATTGTGGATTATGTCCTGATCACGAACAACATAGCTGTGTTAGTATTTTAGAAGTAACTGAAAAATGTAATCTTGACTGTAGAGTGTGTTATAGTAGTTCAGGGACTGATGTGAACTTAAAGCACAGAACGATGACAGAGATTGAATATATGCTAGATCAAATAATGTTAAATGAAGGTATGGCAGATATTGTCCAAATAAGTGGGGGAGAACCGACTATCCACCCTAATTTTTTTGAAATTTTAGATTTGGCAAGAACTAAAAATATACGTCATTTAATGATAAATACAAATGGAGTTAAAATTGCTAATGAAGATGGGTTCGCTGAAAAACTTCTTGCGTATATGCCAGGAATAGAAATATATTTACAATTTGATGGATTGACAAAAGATGTTTCTGAGAATTTACGTGGAATTGACTTAACAAATATTAGAAAAAAAGCTCTCAATAAATTAAATGAAATCAATTTATCAACTACATTGGTTACAGTTGTAAAAAAAGGTATAAATGCTCATGAAATAGGAGAAGTTATAAAAATAGGAATAGAATCAAAAGCAGTTAGAGGAGTAACGTTTCAACCTATTCAAGAAGAAGGAAGGGTTGAAAACTACAATCAAGAAGAAAATAGGTTAACTTTATCAGAAGTTAGAAAAAATATAATAGAACAAAGTTTATTTATTGATGATGATATAATTCCGGTACCTTGTCATCCAGATGCTTTAGCAATGGGATATGCATTGAAACTAAATGGTTCACTTGTTCCATTAACGAGAATGATAGACCCCGATATATTATTAGAAGGAAGACGAAATACTATAGTTCTAGAAAGTGATGAGGATTTAAAAGCAAAAGTATTAGATGTTTTATCTGCGGCTCATTCTCCAGAATCTGCAAAAGATTCTTTAATGGACTTATTGTGTTGTTTACCTCAGGTTCAGGTTGATATTCCTGAGAATGTTACTTATGAAAATGTGTTTAGAATAATAATTATGGAATTTGCAGATAGATATAATTTGGATGTGCGCTCTGTAAAGAAATCATGTGTTCATATCGCTCATACAGATGGCAGAATAATACCTTTTGAAACATTTAATATATTTAATAGAGTAAAATAAAAAAGAGGCGCTCATTTTGAGTGCCTCAATTATTTTATAGATACTAATCAAAAAAGAAAAAATCCATTATTTTATTTATAAATGGTATTTCGAAAGTTTCACCAAAGAATGATTTAACAGTTGCATAAACTTGTAAAATAGTTATTGCTAATATTAAAACTACCCAAACTAGTGATCCAATAACTACAACTAAATTTAATAAGAATGATAAAAATACTATAACATTAAGGGCTAATGTTTGTTTACCATAAAATCTCACAAATTTATTGTCTTTCTCTAAAATTAAAGCTCCTAATGCAAAAAGTAACCCTATCCCTGTAAAAAAGCTTAAGTTTACTATAAAAGCTGCAGCATTTGCTCTAAGTCCACCAATAGATGCTTCTTCTTTAGGATTCCCTCCATAAATATTACCCATGCTAATACCTCCAATATTTTTAAATCTAATGAATTATACCATAAAAAATGTAATAAATCAATTTTGTCTTTAAAGAGATATATGGTACAATAATATATGGGAAAAATAAAAAAACATTGATAGAGGTGGATGAAATGAAAAAGATTGATAAGTTTAGGGTAGATGGAAATAAGAAAATAAAACTTAAAGAGTACCAAAAAGTAGAAGAATTATCTAATGTAGATGAACAAAAAGCACTTTTGAAGATGGAAGAAAATAAAGAAAAAATATCTAAATTACAAGACAAATTATATGCAAGTAATAAATATGGAATATTATTAATTTTTCAAGCGATGGATGCAGCGGGAAAAGATAGTACAATAAAACATGTTCTAAGTGGAATAAACCCACAAGGATTTCAAGTATTTAACTTTAAACAACCAAATTCTGAAGAGATAGACCATGATTATTTGTGGAGAACAAATAAAGCACTTCCTGAAAGAGGAAGAATAGGGGTATTTAATAGATCTTATTATGAAGAGGTATTAGTTGTTAAAGTTCATAATTTAGTGAAAACTAGTAGTATACCAGAAGAATATATTACAAAAGATATATGGGATAGAAGATATTCGCATATAAAAAATACGGAGAAATATTTGATTGAGAATGGAATAATACCAGTAAAAATCTTCTTAAATGTCTCAAAAGAAGAGCAAAAAAATAGATTTTTAGAGAGAATAGAAAACCCAGAAAAAAACTGGAAGTTTGCATCTGGAGATGTGACTGAAAGAAAATATTGGGATGATTATCAAAATGCATACGAGGAAGCAATAAATCAAACTGCAACTAAGGATGTGCCATGGTATGTAATTCCAGCCGATAAGAAGTGGTATGCAAGATACCAAGTCTCTGAAATTGTTCTAAATGTTTTAGAAAATTTAAAATTAGAATACCCAGTATTGTCAGATGAAGAGAAAGCAAAATTAGAAGAATGTAAAAATATGCTTTTATCTGAGGATGGAAAAATAGCACCAGTCACAGCTAATATTGCTACCCCTAAAGAAATAGATAGCAAGAAAAAAAAGAAAAAAAATAAGAAAAAAGATAAAAAATAAGCATTGTAGGGAGTAAAATGATACATTTTATATATGGTGATGAAAATAGAGAGTTTCTGTATTTTGAAACGCTACAGAGTATAAAGAGCAAAGAAAAAGGTATTGTGGAATATATATTTGATGTAGCAACTAAAGAAGAAGATAAATTCATAGAAAAATTATCTTTTAATTCAATATTTGGTGCAAGAGAATTATTAATATTAAAGAGAGCGGAGAAACTTACAAGTATTGATTGGCTATTGGATATATTTAGTGGAATAGATACAAATTCTAAAGAAGTAATAGTAGATTTTCACCATTCATCTGATAAAAAGGTTGATAAATTAGAAATAAGATTGAAAGAAATGGAAAAAAAAGGAATACTCAAAGCATACAAATCAGTGGATACTGAAAATAGAAACATAGGATATATATTTGAGAATCTAAAAATTTCTGAAAAAGATGCACTGCAACTCCTTGAAATGATTGGGAAGAATCCATATAAAGTAAAAAATGAGATAGAAAAACTGAAAAATTATTTGGGAGATGAATCTTATAGTATAAGTTCTGCAAGGAAAATTATAACAGTAGAAAAAGAATATCAAATATATGAAATAATTGAAAGAATAATGACAAATAAAGTAGGAGAAGCATTCGAATACTTGAATGACAATAAAGAGCATATGGGAATACTATATTCGTTATATAATGAATTTGAGATATTAAAGAAAATGCTAGATCTAAAAAATCAAAATATAAATTTTTCAAATAACTACAACGTATTTAAAGGTGAATTTGAAAACTATAAGACAGTATTTAAAAATAACGGAAGAGTACCTCACCCATATGCAATATTCAATAAAAAAAAATATTTAGAAAACTATACATTAGAGGGAGTCAATGAGATTCTTTATAATTGTTGGGAAACAGAAACTAATATAAAAACTGGTAAAATAGGAATGGAATCAGGGGTAGAAAGATTAATTACATTTATATCAAGTAAAAACAATAAAAAATAGCATAAAAAAAAGAAGGTCAATCTCCTTCTTTTTTAATTGATTAGCTAGCTAATGAATTTACTTTTGTTGCAAGTCTAGATTTTTTTCTAGAAACAGTATTCTTTTTAAGAACTCCTTTAGTTACTGCTTTATCTAATTCTTTGCATGCAACTTGTAATGCTGTTTTTGCTTCGTCGACGTTTTTAGCTTCAACAGCAGTAAGAACTTTCTTAACGAATGTCTTAACTCTACTTTTTATTGCTTGGTTTCTTGTAGTGTTTCTTTCACCAATAACAACTCTTTTTTTAGATCCTTTTGAATGAGCCATGATTCCTCCTTCTTTTTATAATTTGAAAATCAATAGTAATAATAGCACTTTTTCATATAAAATGCAAGCAGAAAAATCCTTTAAGTATGGTGTATTGAAAAAAAGTCATTTATGTAGTAGAATTTATAATTATAGGAGGTAACATGAGCATTAGAAATCTAATAGCAGAAAATGCAATAGATGACATGAAAAAAGAGATCGTAAAGGCGAGTGGAAACGAAGTTTTCTTTAGAGGAATACCTTCTGACGAGGGTATAATTGTAGAAGTAGAAGTAATTGCTAGAGGAAATGAAACTTCTGTCGCAGCACTTATAAATAGGATGAAAAAGGGAGAAGTTATAATTCATAATCATCCATCAGGATTTCTAGTACCTTCACAAAATGATATTCAAATATCAGGTGTTTATGGTGAAAGTGGAGGGGGATCATATATCATAAATAATGATGTCGATGATCTTTACATAATTGTACCACTCAAAAAAATGAATAAAATAGATATTAATGAATATTTTGGAGAAAAAGGGTTAATAAAATCAAAAATAGAAAAGTTTGAAATAAGAGATGAACAGTTAAAAATGTCTAAAGCCATCGAAATGGCAGTAAACAATAATGAGAAAATAATAATAGAAGCTGGAACTGGAACTGGAAAAACAATAGCATATTTAATCCCAACACTTCTTTATGCAATAGAGAATAATTTGAGACTAATTATTTCAACAAATACAATAAATTTACAAGAACAGCTATTAAATAAGGATATTCCATTACTCCAAAGAATTCTAAATAAAGAATTCAGGTATACATTAGTAAAAGGGAGAGGTAATTATTTATGCAAAAGAAAATTATATAATATAGATTTTGAAGAATTTAAAGAAGAAAGTGACAAGAAAATAATTGGGAACTTGCAAAAATGGGATGATATATCTGAAACTGGGGATAGAAGTGAACTAAAACAAGAAATTCCGTATAGAATATGGGAGCAAGCAAATTGCGAATCAGATTTATGTACTGGTCCTAAATGTAATTATTATGGATCATGTTATTTCTTTAAGGCGAGAAAGAGTATAAGCGAATCAGATTTAATAATTGTAAATCATCATATGTTTTTTGCAGATTTATCTATAAGAAATGAAGTCGGATTTAACACTGAGTATTCAATTTTACCTAATTATGATGTTGTTGTTTTTGATGAGGCACATAATATTGAAGATACAGCTCGTAATTATTTTACTTATGAAATTTCAAGATTTGGATTTGGTAAGTTGGTAGGATTTATTCATAATAGGAGAATTACAAATTTGGCAAATGCAGGAACATTGACGAAAGTTTTACACTATTTAAATACAGAGTTGGACTCATCTGATTATGAAAAGATAGATTCATTGAAAACATCATTAATAGAAGAATTAAATTCTTTCTATGAGAAAGGGATTGAAATATTTGATAAAATGTTATATCCTTTTGCTCAGGAAATTGGAAATTCTGAAATAAAAAGAAGAATTGATAAAGATCAAATAAAGAATTCATCTGCATGGAAAGATATTACAAAAGCAAATACAGAATTTAAACATTTATATGTTGAGTTAGCAAAAACAATAAATAAATTCATGAACATAATAGAAAACCACGAGTTAGAGGATGAAGATGGTATAATTTTTGATTTTAAAAAATATATTGATAGATTGAAAGAGTATTATAAAAATTTCGAATTTATAGTGAATAACGATAGTGAAGACTACGTGTACTGGCTTAGCGTAACACCAAATAAGAATAATATAAAACTATTCGCAACACCTTTTGATGTTTCTGAGGACCTTAAGGAAAATTTATTAAGTAAACTAAACAGAATGGTTTTTACATCAGCAACATTAGCTGTTGAAGGAAAATTTGATTACTTTATGAAAAGTATGGGATTTGATAAAAATGACAAACAGCTATCAAAGCACCTTATTTCGTCTCCATTTGATTATATGAATCAAATGAGGGTATTTATACCAAGTGATACGATTGATCCTAATTCAATAGATTTTATAGCTGAGACAGAGGTTTTTATTGATAAGTTAATTAGAAAAACAAAAGGACATTGTTTCTTATTATTCACATCATATAGTATGCTAAATTATTTATATAATAAACTAGAAAAATATTATAATAAAAAAGATTATACGTTGTTAAAACAAGGTGATTACTCGAGAAATGAAATGATAGAGATATTTAGAAATGCAAAAAATCCAATATTATTTGGAACTGATAGTTTTTGGGAGGGCGTTGACGTGCAAGGAGAGCAACTAAAATCAGTGATTATAGTTAAGCTTCCATTCAAAGTACCTGATGACCCTGTAACAGAGGCAATTATAGAGCATATCAGAGAAAATAAAGGGAATCCATTCAATGAGTTTCAAGTACCGCAAGCAGTTATAAAGTTTAAGCAAGGAATAGGACGTTTAATAAGAAGTAAAAGTGACACAGGAATTATAACAATTTTAGACAACAGAGTGATAACAAAATATTATGGAAGAAAGTTTTTGAATTCTTTACCAAAAACAAATATAATTGTTGATAGTAAAGAAAATATTATAGAAATCATTTGAGCATCTAGTTAAATTAATTGGAATATGATAATATAACAATAGATGTGGAGGAAATATGAGAATTAATTTGTTAGGAAAAGAGATTATATTTGAAGTAAAAGAAGATATTCATAGAAGTTCAAAATTAAAAAATTTATTTGATAAAAAATATATTTACCGTTTTGCAATGCTAATGGGAGTGTTTCTATTTTTTGGAACAATCATTCAAATAACTGAATTGAAGGCGAATTATAAGGTAGGAGATGTTGCGATAAGCGATATTATTGCATATAAGAATGTCACATATTACAAGGATATTATGGATAAAGATATACGAAAAAAAATACTTGAAAATACAACTCCCGAATATGACATAATGCCTGAAGTTGAAAATCAAAGTATCCAAAACCTTAATAATTTTTTTGCTAATTCAAAAAATATAAAAGCAAACTCAAAAAACTACGATTTATCTGTAGAAAATTATATAAAAGATAATAATTATGACTTAACTGTTGAAGATGCTAAAGAAATCTTGAATAGAGGGGAAAGTATAAGTTATATAGTAAATCTTGTGAATACACTAGAAAAAGTTTATAGTGTGGGTATAAACAGCAATAAAGATTTTGATGCAATTATTACTGATAAAGAGATAAAGATTGATACGCTAGACAGGAAGTTTTTAAAAATTTTCATAAATAAAAATTTAACGGTTAACAGTGAAAAAACAGAAGAAAAAATACAAGCAAATATAGATTCACTTAAAAATAAAGAAATAAAAATATATAGAGGAGATATAGTTGTAAAAAAAGGCGAAGTAATTGATCCAGAAATGTATGAAAAAATGGAGAAGCTAAATCTTGTTAGAGGAGCGGATAAAGCAGTAAAATTAGTAGGTTTAGGAATAATATTCATAATACTTGTTTTAGTTTCATATTATGTTTTGAAAAAGTATTCTAGAAAAATAATGGAGTCAAATTCATTTTATCCAGGATTAATAACAATTATAATATTGAATACATTATTTGTCTTATTTTTTAATAGAGATTTCTTAATATATTTACTACCCTTTGCAATTGTGCCAATAATCCTATCAATGACAGGAGATAAGATATTTGCATTAACATTAACATTTATGAATATGTTGGTTATATCAAAGAATGAAACATGGTTTTTAGTTATGTTTCTTGTAACAATTGTTGTTTTATATCGTACAGAAAATATGACAAGTAGAAATGACATTGTAAAATTAGGAGTTTTTATTGGTGTTTTTGAAGCAATTCTATCTCTTGGTTATGGATTAATAAATCAATTTCCAGTACCACTTTTGGCAGGATTAATAATTGCATCAGTTTTATCAGGACTATTTACAGGGATGATTTGCTTAGCATTGCTACCATACTTTGAAAATACATTTGATATTTTAACAAATATAAAATTAGTGGAATTAAGTGATTTCTCACACCCTTTATTGAAAGAATTACTAATTGTTGCTCCAGGAACGTTTCACCATAGTATTATGGTAGGATCACTTTCGGAAAGAGCAGCAGAATCTATAGGAGCAAATGCTACATTTGTAAGAGTTGCATCGTATTATCATGATATTGGTAAATTGAAAAGACCAAACTTTTTCGTTGAGAATCAAAAAGGTGGACCAAATCCACATGATAATTTGAAACCATCATTAAGTGCATTGATTATAATCTCACATGCAAAAGATGGATATATTATGGGTAAAAAACATAGACTGCCTAAAGAAATATTAAATATTATGATGGAGCACCATGGAACGACATTGGTACAGTATTTCTATAACAAGGCAAGGCAACAAGGAGAAGTAATAAGAGAGGTTGATTTCAGATATTCAGGTCCTAAACCACAAACAAAAGAGTCAGCAATAATATTGCTAGCAGATACTATTGAAGCAGCTGTTAGAGCATCGGAAGACAAGAGTAAGGAAACAATAGAAGGACTGATCAGAAGCCTTATAAAACATAAAATGGATGATGGACAACTATCAGAGGCAAACCTTACATTGAAGGAAATAGAAACTGTAATTAATGCATTTGTATCAGTTTTATTAGGAGCTTATCACCAACGGATTCAATATCAAAAAGTAGAAGATAATTTACTTTTAGGAGAAATGGGGAATAAATAATAATGATAAATGTAGATATAAGTTATGACATTGAAGAAATAGAAGAGTATATGGATGATGAGAAAGTACAAGAAATTATAGAACATATAGTAAATACAGATAATCAAATAAATAAAAAGGATGAGTTTTATGTATCAATACTAATAACAACAAATGATATCATTAGAGGTATAAATAAAGAATATAGAGGTAAGGATGCATATACAGATGTTATCTCGTTTGCATATAACGAAACAGAAAATATAGGGCCACTAAATGTTTTAGGTGATATTATTATATCAATTGATAAAGTAAAAGAACAAGCAATGGATTATGGACATAGTGTAGAAAGAGAGTTCTACTATGTGTTGAGTCATGGAATGCTTCATTTATTGGGATTTGATCATATTGAAGAAGAAGATAAGAAGATAATGAGAAAAAGAGAAGAAGAAATTTTATTGAACTTTAAATATAGTAGAGAGGTATAAAATGGAAATTTCAAACCAAAATAAAGATAAAAAAAAGGCTAATAAAAGAAAGTTTTTTATATTCAAAAAGTATGAAAATTTTGATTGGAATATAAAAAGAGAGAGAGAACGAGATAGAAGAATTGTAGATAGTTTTAATTATGCCATAGAAGGTACAATAGAAGCAATACGTAATGAAAAACATATGAAAGTACATGTTCTTCTAGCTGCTCTTATAATGATTGCTGCTATTTTAACAAATGCCAGTAAAGTTGAAATAATGATTTTATCACTTACAATTGCCTTTGTTATGATCACAGAGTTAATAAACACATCAGTTGAAGCAATTGTAGATCTCATCTCACCACAAAGGCATGTATTAGCAAAACTAGCAAAAGATGTCGCTGCAGGAGCTGTTCTGATTTCAGCCATTAATGCAATTTGTGTTGCATATTTGATGTTTTATGATAAAGCACTTATATTGTTCAGTAAAAATATTCAAGTTACCAGAATAGCGGGAAGAACAGGTAATATTGTTGTACTAATATTAGCATTAACAGCATTAATTGTCATAACAACAAAAGCATTTTATAAAAAAGGAACACCACTTGAAGGTGGAATGCCAAGTGGGCATAGTGCGATTGCTTTTTCAGTATTTGCAATGATACTTTTTATGACACCAGATATAAAAATAATAAGTTTGTCATTAATTATGGCGTTATTAGTTGCTCAAAGTAGAGTTAAAGCGGGAATACACAGCATTAGGGAAGTGCTAATTGGTGGACTAATAGGCTTTTTAATAGCATTTATAATAATGGGTATTGTAATTCGTTTTGGTATTTTATACAATTGATAGTATAGATAATTATAAAATAAATATAAGATTTTAGGAGGAAATATGGAAATATTAGTTATTGGGCACAAAAACCCAGATACAG
>ERZ650302.87-NODE-87-length-41230-cov-11.591354_pt1 | contig 41230 bp, 33 predicted proteins | sample MGYA00376238_ERZ650302 | MGnify/ENA primary metagenome ERZ650302 (study PRJEB26733, sample SAMN07839298) | wastewater metagenome | biome: urban; feature: wastewater treatment plant; material: waste water | place: USA: North Carolina | collected 2016-04-28 ... | reverse complement strand
TTAGAAAAAAAGGTAATAAATTCGTCAAAGAAAAAGGAAAAAATACTTACAAAAGATTCTTTCTAAATTTCGATTTTAGCTAAAATCATTATTGAGTACAAAAGAAAAACAATAACCAAATAATTGAAATTTAACCAAAATTAATGCACATGAAAAAAGCCACCTTAATTTTAGCTTTAATGCTTACGTCGAATTTAATTTTAGCACAAGAGGAAGGAACAAAAACACCTCCAGCAACTACTTTTGCAGGTTCTGCAGATGCATATTACAAATACGATTTTGCAAATGACTTTTCAAATAACAAAACTAGCTTTACTAATTCAAGTAATTCATTCGAACTTGGAATGGCTTCTATTGAGGCATCTCATAAGTTTGGTAAAGCCTCTGTATTTGTTGACTTAGGATTTGGTAAAAGAGCTGCTGATTTTTCTTATAATGATACGTCACCAGATGATAATGCGACTTTCTTAATCAAACAATTGAATTTCACTTATGAATTCTCAGATAAGTTTAAAATAATTGCAGGTAGTTTTGCTACTCACGTTGGTTATGAATTAGTAGATGCTGTTGATAACAAAAACTACAGTATGTCGTATGCGTTTACCAATGGACCTTTCTTTAATACGGGGGTTAAAGCTCAGTATACTGCAGGAAAATTTGGTATTATGGCAGGGATTACGAACCCAACTGACTTTAAAACTGCATTGGATAGTGGAACAGACCAAAAAACTTACATTGCGCAACTTTCTTACACTGGAGAAACTGGAGCTGTTTACTTGAATTTTACTTCTGGTAGTAATAACCCTGCTTCTGATACTAATGCTACTCAATACGATATTGTAGCTACTAAGAAATTAGGTGATAAGTTTGGAATTGGTTTCAATGGAACTTATGCATCATTGAAAAACGATAGTAATGGTTCTTTAGATGCTAGTTGGTTTGCCTTAGTTGGTTATGCTAATTATGCTTTCTCTGACAAAGTTAGTTTGGCTTACAGAATTGAATATTTTGATGATAAAGATGCTGCAAAATATGGTTTAGTTGATAATAATGTTTTTGCAAACACTTTGTCTTTAAACTTTAAAGAAGGAAATTTTACTTTCATACCTGAGATTAGATTAGATTCTTCGTCTAAAGATTTTTTCACTAAATCAAATGGAAGTGCTACAGGAAGTGCGGGTAATATCTTGTTTGCGACAACCTATTCATTCTAATTACAATCTATTTTTTTTTTCTGTCATGACGCTTTTAAAGTGTTGTGACAGTTTTTTTTATACTGCTTGATTTCTATTTGAAATCAAGCAGTATTTTTTTTGTTTAGTTAGTAAAATATTTTTTTCTAAACCAAAAGGCTAAATTAACTAATGCTATTAATGCCGGAACTTCTACTAATGGTCCAATAACTCCTGCAAAGGCTTGTCCGCTATTGATACCAAAAACTCCGATGCTAACAGCAATGGCTAATTCAAAATTATTTCCTGTAGCAGTAAAAGCAATCGCAGTAGCTTTAGAATAATCTGCTCCAAAATACCTGCCAGCAAAAAAGCTAAGAACAAACATAAGGCTGAAATAAATTACTAATGGAATAGCAATTCGGATTACATCTAGTGGTATCTGAACAATCAATTCACCTTTAAGGCTAAACATTACAACAATTGTAAATAATAGTGCAATTAGCGTAACAGGAGAAATCATTGGTATGTATTTTTTGTCAAACCATTCTTGCCCTTTTATAGAAATTAAAAGATATCTACTTATGATTCCTAATGCAAATGGAATTCCTAGGTAGATACCAACACTTTCTGCAATTTGACCAATACTTATAGAAACATCAAAGCCTGTGTAGCCAAAATAAGGAGGAAGTACTGAAATGAATAGATAGGCATATACGCTGTACAATAAGACCTGAAAGATGCTGTTTAAGGCGATTAAACCAGCCGCATATTCTCGGTTTCCGTCTGCCAAATCGTTCCAAACCACAACCATTGCAATACACCTTGCTAAACCTATTAATATAACACCAATCATGTATTCTGGATAACCATTTAAGAAAATCAATGCCAAGAAAAACATCAAGATTGGTCCGATAACCCAGTTTAAGAACAATGAGGTACCTAGTACTTTAGTGTTTTGAAAAACCTCGTTTATTTTGCTATAGTTTACTTTGGCTAGGGGAGGATACATCATAATAATTAATCCAATGGCTAATGGAATATTTGTGGTTCCACTCGAAAAGGAATTGATGAATGTACTACTAGAAGGGATAAAATACCCAATGCCAACGCCTAAAGCCATAGCTAAGAAAATCCACATGGTTAAATTTTTATCTAAGAAACTAAGTTTTTTTCTTTCAACAACGGGTGTGCAATTATTTGCTGACATAAATTATAAGGATTTAATTTGACTAAAAACGTACAAGAATTCGGTAGCAATTTGGATGCTTCTTTCCTGATATTTTTCTGTTTGTAACGGGGTATTGTCAAAAGCTTTTGGGTCATCAAAAGTGATGGGAATTCTTTTTTCGGCGCCTGCAATAAATGGACATCCGCCATCAGCTTGTGAACAGGTTAAAATAGCGGCAAATTCGCTTTGAGGATTAAAGTCATCCTCATAACTTTTTGAAAATCCAATTACAGGATGGTCATTAGTGTTGTATTTTATAGCGTAAATAGGATTGTCTCCTTCACTGATGATTTTTACTTCAAATCCTGTGTTTACTAGTGTTTCGGCTACTTTTGGGAATAAGGCAGTTGCTTCTGTTCCGCCAGAATAACAAAATACATTTTCGATATTGTGATATGCAGCAGCAGTTTGAGCCCAAACTTGAGACAAATGGCTTCTTCTAGAATTGTGGGTGCAAATGAAGTTGAGACGAATAGTCAGTTCGTTATTAACTTTTGATTGGATGAACTGAATTAGCGGCGCTAAAACCTGTTTTCTTTCCTCGGAAATGGTTTCAAAACTGACTTGGTCTATAGTTGATTTAATTTTTGGAAACATAAAATAGAATTTAAAATTTGAGATGTATTAGCAACAACTGCCTCCTGGAATACAAGAGTTTTTTGAAGTAGTAAGTTCTTGTAGAGAAATATGTTGTTTTTCGGCTGGAATACCACAATTATCTTGTGCTAAACAATTGGTTTGTTTGCTTAGTAATAAAAAATGCTTACCATTGAATCCTAAATCATACTTCCCGATAGTTTCGTTTTGGTATTCTACTTCGATTTCTAAATCTTCGATGTCAAGTACTTTTTCGGAGAGATGGATGATGTTTAGTAATTTGCTTGGTTTTAGTCGGTGATCGGTATCATTGGCATTCCATAATTGAAAATTAACGACCTTTTCTTCACGTACCGTTCCGCCGCAATCGATAAATTTTTTAGTAATGATGCCAACCTCTGTCACATGAAAATGAATGGGAACCATTTGTCCGTTGGGTAAACTAAAGTTAACATCCTCTAGTTTTTCTAAAATCGTTTTTACTTCTGAAAGTTTCATAATTATCTATTTTAAAAGTTTAGCAACAAGTTTCGTTTGGAGTGCATTGGTTGGTTAAGTCAGAATTTGATTTTGAAGTTACTGTTTCAAAAAAGGCCTTGATTTTTTCAAATCCTTCTTCATTTATGCAGTAGCAAATGGCATTTCCTTCAATGTTTCCTTTTATGAGTCCTGCGTTTTTTAGTTCTTTTAAATGCTGAGATACTGTAGGCTGCGCTAGTGGAAGTTCATTGACGATGTCTCCACAAATACAAGACTTAGCTTCTAATAGGAATTCTAAAATGGCAATTCGAGCTGGATGCCCCATAGCTTTGGCCAAAAGAGCAATTTGATTTTGATGCTCTGTAAAATGTTCTGTTTTTGATGCGCCCATTGTTATATTTTAATATCGCAATATTACGATAATAAATTAATACAAGTCGTTAAAATGAATATTTTTTCTTTGAATCCGTATTAGACTTTGTAGAGAAACTGAATTATTCAATAAAAGCAAGTGCTTAAAGACTATTTTTAAGAGGGAAACAGCGTTAAGTGAATACTTTTATAAAATATAAACCAATGAGCTATTACTTTTGTGTTTTGCGTTTAAAAATGGAAAGGAGTGCTTGATTTTGAAGAAAACATCGAAGATTATATTTGACTAAAACTTCAATAGTAAAAACAAATGAAATTCATGCACTGAACTCCGTAAAAAAATATAAAAATGGTGAAGTCGTTTAGTTGTAGTAGATTTTTAATTCGGAATCTAGTTTAAATAAATAAAGGGCGGTTCAAATTAATGAACCGCCCTTTTTTATACTGAGTTAAAAATTATTTTCCATTCAATGACCAGTCATAAGCACGGGTCATTACTTTATAGGTAGTTTCTATTCTTTTCTCTAAAAAGATATTGATGAAGTCAATTTCGTTAAAATAACCTGTTACAAAATCACCTTTGTAAGTTTCGAACATTTTAGGTAATTCAATAGAATTGGTGTTCTTGAAAATTCTGTAAAAATCTTTGTCGTTAATGTACAACTTAGCACGTTGTTTTATTTGGTCGTTCACTTGTTCAGGCGTATAAGCTGCATTCAAAAGTGGGGCGTCTCCATTTGTACCTTTACATAACACAAAATGAACCCCAGCATCAGCAATGATTTCTCTCAAAATCGTATTTTCAATGTCATTAAGAGTCAATTCTTGTTTGGCTACAATAAACGTTCTTTCGTTAAAAAAACCAGGGATGGTATTTACAGAAACAATAGGAAGTTTTTCAACCACTGCTTTAATTACTAATAAGTTGTAAGCATTTATCCAGAAAGCTTTAGCTTCTTCTTTGGTTTTAAATTCTGTTTTTAACTTTGAAATATTGTCCAAAATATAAATTAATTCTCCAGGGCTTTTCTTTAGTTGAGCGTAATTTACTTTTCCTTCTGGAGAAACATTTTTCTTCAAAAATTCGTTGGTTTGTTCGAAGAAATCATTTAAAGTTTGTGCTTGAGAATAAGAGGTAATAATTAAAAATGAGACAAGTAGTAAAATTTTCTTCATATAAATTTTGATTTTTCTTGGTTTTGGTTCGGTATAAAACAATTACGAATAATTGAGCAAATAAACTAATTTTTTTTGAACAAATTATTATTAATTTGATATAATATTATGCACTCCAATCAAAAGCATTTTTTGGCTATTGCGTATCTGTTTTTAAATTTATTTTTTTGTTGAAGTATTGTTTTTGAAATTCCAAATATCAAGTATAATTCTGATAGTTTTGTCTAGTTTTGCCATAAAATATGGAATTGATTTTTTTTATTTTTTCTTTTTTGGTGAGATGTAAACGAAATCGATTTCATTTATTTTGTATGCATGCATAATATATCGTTTTCTTTTTCTATTTTTGATTCCAATAAAATCTATAGTATGGAAAAACAGTCTTTACAATCCCTTTTGCAAATCACTCATCCAGTGATTATGGCTCCTATGTTTTTGGTGTCTAATACAAAAATGGTAATCGAAGGAATGAAAAGTGGAATTGCAGCTTGCATTCCTGCATTGAATTATCGCACGCTAGAGGAGTTGCGTACTTCTATCATCGAGTTAAAGCAAGCCAAAGTTTCCGGAGGTAGTTTTGGGTACAATTTGATTGTAAACAAGTCTAATGTAAAGTACAAAGAACAACTACGTGTTTTGTGCGAAGAAGGAGTAGATTTTATCATTACTTCTTTGGGTTCGCCTGAGGAAACAATTACTGAGGCTCATAAAGTTGGAATTAAGGTTTTTTGTGACGTTACGGATTTAGCTTTTGCCAAAAAAGTAGAAAGTTTGGGTGCCGATGCCATTATTGCTGTAAACAATCAAGCGGGCGGACACCGTGGAAATATAGACCCAGAGGCATTAATTAAGTTATTAAATGAGCAAACAAGCTTGCCAGTAATCTCTGCTGGTGGAGTAGGAAGTAAGGCCGATTTAGATAAAATGCTTGGCTATGGGGCCGTTGGTGTCTCTGTTGGTAGCCCTTTTATTGCCTCAAACGAAGCGGGCGTTTCTCAAGAATACAAACAAGCTTGTGTAGATTATGGTGCCAAAGATATCATTATGACGGAGCGTATTTCGGGAACACCGTGTACAGTAATCAATACGCCTTATGTACAAAAAGTAGGTACCAAACAAACTTGGCTTGAAACACTTTTAAATAAAAATAAGAGCTTGAAAAAATGGGTTAAAATGATTCGTTTCTATATTGGAATGAAAGCTACCGAAAAAGCTGCGACTCAAGTAACTTACAAAACCGTTTGGGTTGCTGGACCTAGTATCGAAAATACAACGGCAATTTTACCAGTGCAACAGATTGTTCAAAAATTGGTTGGTTAGTATGTACGAAAAGATTTATTTAGTTCTTAATCGTTTTGTAGAAAAGGCAACCTTGTTTAAGGTTTTGTTCAACTGGTCACCAATGTACCGAAGAAGTTGCGGAAAAATCACTTATGTTTCAAAAGATTTGCACACGGTTCGCATCAAAATTCCTTTGAGTTATAAAAACAAGAATTATGTAGGTTCCATTTTTGGCGGAAGTTTGTTCGCTGCAACCGACCCAATTTATATGATTCAGCTTATGCAAATTTTAGGGAAAGACTATGTGGTTTGGGATAAAGCTTCTGTTATTCGATTTCGTAAACCTGCTTTCAGTGTGGCTTATGCTGATTTTCATTTTACTAGTGATGAAATTGCAGAAATTCAACAAAGAGTTGCAGAAGAAAATGAAGTGAACTACGTCAAACAATTGTTGATTACCAATGCTAATCAAGAGGTGTTTACAGAATTAGAAAAAACCATTTATATCAGTAGCAAAGCACACTACAAGCAAAAACTTCAAAAAAAGAAAGCCTCAAAAGAGCCTTCTTAATAGTACAGCCTAAAATCCAAAAGCTGACACAAAGCGTATTGTTTCTCGAACAGTCTTTCGACTACGTCTGTTATGTCGTCTTCCTTTTGGCACAAATCAAAAAAAGTTTTGTCGAGCAAATGACTGCTTATCTGGGTCGAGGCTAAACCATAACCCGAAACGGCTCTTGCTCCCGTAATATCCAAAAAGTATTGGGCCTCTTCTTCGTCTAAGTCCAATACTTTTGCATTGGCAAAGTGAATGATTTTACCTTTCATTTTGCCTTCAAATAGTTCTGCAATTTCTTCCAAACTATAAAAGTAATCATTCAAGCAAATGGTATTGGCTTCTCCAGGCATCACCAAATAAATGATTTCGTAGGCTTGAAAATTATTGTCGTCATAGAGCAAGGTACTCAAGCTTTCTTCAAGACCTTCAATCGTATCACAAGACTTATAAATACTCGTTAAACCTTGTTCAAAAGCCATTCTTTCAAGGTTTTTGATTACGGCTGTTTGTTGTTCAAAGTCAATATCGGGAACTCCTTCGAGGCAGAAAATAAACTTTTCTTGGTGCATAACGTCTTGTTTAAATAGGTTACAAAAATATTCTTTCTTTTTGGGATTCTGATTTTTTGTACATATCATTCTTCTTTCAAAAGAGAGTTTTTTATCAAAAAAAAATCCGTTACGGTGAAGTAACGGATGTATAAAAGTTATCGAGAGTATTATAAAACATTCAAGTCGAGCATACATTGTTTCATACTTTGGTAGGTTCTTTCGATGTCGTTATCAAGTCCAATCGAAAAACGAATCAATCCATCGGTAAGTCCCATTTCGGACTGTTCCTCTAGTGGGATTTCGCTAGATGTTGAGGTGCCTGGTGCGCTAAACAAGGTTTTATAAAAGCCCAAACTCACAGCCAAATAGCCCAGATTACGCTCTTGCATCAACTCCATTAAGGCATTAGCGGTTGCTAAATTTCCAACATCAATAGTCATCATTCCGCCAAAGCCGTATTCGGGATTAATCATATTTTTGTACAGTTGATGACTCGGGTGGCTGGCTAAACCAGGGTAAACCGTTTTTAAACCGTCTTTTTCAAATCGTTCGGCCAAATACTGTGCATTGTAGCTATGTTGTTTCATTCTAATATGAAGCGTACGAAGATTTTTCATTACACTAGCCGAGCGAAGACTGTCCATTGTAGGCCCCAAAAGCATACTTGCGCCTGTATTTACATTTTTCAGACTATTAATAAATTCGCGACTAGCACAAGTTACACCACCAACCGTATCGCTACTTCCATTGATGTATTTGGTCAAACTATGAATCACAATATCTGCTCCCAAACGGGCAGGTGAAACCGAAAGTGGCGAAAAAGTATTGTCGACCACCAAAGTCAAATTGTGTTTTTTGGCGATTGCAGACAATCCAGCAATATCGGCTACTTCTAGCAACGGGTTACTTACCGTTTCGCAGTACAATACTTTGGTTTTTGCCGTAATTGCAGCTTCAACTACCTCTAGTTTTGTGATGTCCACAAAGGTCGTTTCAATGCCTAAGCGTGGCGTAAAGTTTTTGAGAAAAGCATACGTACCTCCATAAATTGTGCGGCTCGATACAATATGGTCGCCCTCGCCACACAATTGCAAAAGAGTAGGCGTAATCGCCCCCATTCCCGAAGCCGAAACATTCGACGCTTCTGTACCTTCCATCGCAGCTAGCGCTTGGTCTAAATATAAGTTACTAGGCGAGGAGTGACGCGAATACAAATAACAGCCTTCCATATTGCCCTCAAAGGTGTCAAACATCGTTTTGGCAGATAAAAAAGTGTAGGTAGACGAGTCTGATATCGAAGGGTTTACGCCTCCAAATTCCCCAAAATACTGTAAATCTTGAATATTATCGGCTGGGTTAAAATCGTTATTTTTCATAGTCTATATTTTGTTTAGTTATTGTTTTTTTATTAGGAGCTCCTCCCGCTATCCGCTATATCTTTGCCTTTTTAAAGGAAAAAGGCAAAGGATGCCGCTACTATCGGGGCTAGGCTTTTTGTTAAGAACCACACCAAAATAAAGAATAGGTAGATTATTAATCAATAGTCATTGTTAATTATAGTTTTTAAATCTTTTAATAAGTATTAATATAGATTATATTTCTATTTTTGTCTTTCAAATCCTTTGTCAATGGATTTTTTTTCATAACAGAAACAACCCATAACCCATAACCCAAAACCCATAACCCATAACCCATAACCCATAACTTTTAAACCTTAAACCTTTAAACCCTTAAAAAATGCTATGACCTTAGACGCTATTGATAAAAAACTTTTGATTTTACTCCAAACCGATAGTAAAAAAACAACCAAAGAATTGTCTTTAAAACTTAATCTTTCCGTAACGGCAGTTTACGAGCGCATCAAGAAGTTAGAGCGCGAGGGTATCATTAGTAAGTATGTTGCTTTAGTAGATAAATCCAAAGTAGAAAAAGGATTTGTTGTTTTTTGCCATTTAAAATTGGTACAACACACCAAGGAATTCCTCACCCGTTTCGAAAACGAAGTGGTGCAATTGCACGAAGTGTTAGAATGCCATCACGTGAGTGGCGATTATGATTATATCCTCAAAGTTTTAGTAAAAGATATGGAAGCTTATCGCGAGTTTTTGGTAACCAAACTCACCACGCTTCAACACATTGGTAGTACACAAAGTACCTTTATGATTAGTGAAGTAAAAAATACTACGGTTATTGGTTTTTGATGCTCTCAAATTTCAGTTCAAACTATGTAATTTATAGTTTTTTCCTTTCAGGTTCTAAAAATGTTTACCGCAAATCCGCAAATTATTTTATGCTTTTAAGTTTGTAATTTGCGAATTTGTGGTTTTTTTATGTTTTCAAACTTGCAGACTTAAGTCTGTCAACCTAAACTAAGTACTTTAAGTCGTAGTGGTTTATTTTATTTTTTATTCTCAAGAAATTCACACAAAAAACCTTAAAAATTAGCGTTTAAACAAAACTTTATTCCTTAATTTTGTCACTCAAAAAAATAAATCAACACACTATGAGTTCATTTGACGTAGTCATTATAGGTTCTGGTCCTGGAGGATATGTGTCGGCAATTCGTTGCGCACAATTAGGTTTCAAAACCGCAATTATCGAGAAATACTCCACACTTGGAGGAACCTGTTTAAATGTAGGATGTATTCCATCCAAAGCGCTTTTAGCTTCTTCACATCATTACGATGAAATTAAACATTTTGCCGATCACGGAATTGAACTTTCTGGTGAGGTTAAAGTGAATTTAGAAAAAATGATTGCTCGCAAACAAGCAGTTGTCGATCAAACTTCTGGAGGTGTTCAGTTTTTGATGGATAAAAATAAAATCACGGTTTTTAATGGTTTGGGTTCATTTGTAGACGCGACTCACGTTGCGGTTGCCAAAGCTGACGGAACTTCTGAAACTATTGAAGCTAAAAATATCATCATCGCAACAGGTTCTAAACCTTCTTCTTTGCCTTTTATCTCAATCGATAAAGAAAGAATTATTACTTCAACCGAAGCGTTAAAATTAAAAGAAGTGCCTAAACACCTTGTAATTATTGGTGGAGGTGTAATTGGAATTGAATTAGGACAAGTGTATTTGCGTTTAGGTGCGCAAGTATCTGTTGTTGAATTTATGGACAGAATCATTCCAGGAATGGACGCTTCTTTGTCTAAAGAATTGACCAAAGTCCTTAAAAAACAAGGTATGAAGTTTTACACTTCTCACAAAGTACAATCGGTTGAAAGAGCTGGTGATGTAGTAACTGTGAAAGCTGAAAATGCTAAAGGTGAAATCATCACTTTAGAAGGAGATTACTCTTTAGTTTCTGTAGGTCGTCGTCCTTATACTGACGGATTGAATGCAGATAAAGCGGGTGTAAAAATTTCTGAAAGAGGTCAAATCGAAGTGAATGACCACTTGCAAACGTCTACTCCAAACATCTACGCTATTGGTGATGTGGTGCGTGGCGCGATGTTGGCTCACAAAGCTGAGGAAGAAGGTACGATGGTGGCTGAAATTTTAGCAGGTCAAAAACCACATATCGATTATAACTTAATTCCTGGTGTTGTCTACACTTGGCCAGAAGTTGCTGCTGTTGGACAAACAGAAGAACAATTAAAAGCAGCAGGAGTAGCTTACAAAGTGGGTAATTTCCCGTTCAAAGCCTTGGGGCGTGCACGTGCTAGTGCAGATTTAGACGGTTTCGTAAAAATCCTTGCTGATGCGAAAACGGATGAAGTTCTTGGCGTTCATATGATTGGAGCTAGAACAGCCGATTTGATTGCAGAAGCAGTGACTGCTATGGAATTTAAAGCTTCAGCCGAAGATATTTCTAGAATGTCACACGCGCATCCTACTTTTGCGGAAGCGATTAAAGAAGCGGCATTAGCTGCTACAGACAATAGAGCATTACACGTATAAAAGCGTAACTTTCAAAAATAAGAAACCCGTCTTGTGATTATGAGACGGGTTTTGTTGTTTAAATCAAGGAGTAAAAACGCTTTTGTAATTGTCCCAATAGCGATAAATCAAAAATAAATTCCCCAAGAATAAAGCGCCAGCAATCGGGATGCCTTCGGGAGCTAAAAAGATATTGATGAACAAAATGTTTATCGTGATGGGAAGAATTAAAATATTGGCCAAAGTCACAAAGCGATTGCTCACAAAAGCTAATCCACAAAGCAGTTCAACTCCTTTGGCGAGTGGCATAATGTAGGTCGCAGCTACTAATCCAACATTGAATGCTTTAAAATTTCCTGTTGTTTCAGGTTCAGGCATTAAATGAAAAAAATAACTGATGGATGCGAACAATAATAGTAGTCCAATCAAAATCCGAATAATAGTAGTGGCTATTTTCATATTTACAATACATTTTAGGGGTTACTTTTTTTGAAATCAACAACTAATCATTTCTTGGTTGGGTAATACTTCTTAAAACTATATTTTTTAGGAAATGTTTAATTGTCTATCAAATTTAAGTAATATATTGATAAATAGTGAATTGTAAGTCTTGTTTTTCGGATTTTGATTTTTTAAAGGAGAGGATTAAATGGGTTTAGATGCCTTATTTTATATTTTTTATGAAAGGCACTTTCTTGAAAATCAAGTAAATTACTAAACCAATTAGGGCTAACCACCATAATTTCAAAAGGAAAACTACCAACGACAGCAAATGAAACCAACCAGATTGCAACGCATCCAAGATTTGAATTCCAATAGCTGGCTCAAAATGATAGCCTTGTTTTTCATTGGCTACCAATTCTTGTTTGACCACTTCTCTTTGGTATAACTGAAGGGTGATGGTGCTGTAATTGATTTGGTCTTGAAGAGATAAATTTTCAATAGCACTGCTATCGCTTTGCGCTTTTTTGTTTTCAAGTTGCGTTTCGGCATTCATAATGTCATTGATTTTTTTGCCTTTTGTATCAATAGCATTGGCCATTCTTTTTTCATTGGTAGCGCTTCTCTTTTGTAACAACTCATTCGATAATAATCGAAGCGCAACATCATCCGCTTTGATTAATCGGTAGTCTAAATAATCAATTTCTTTGGCAATTTCTTTTACCACGGTATCCATATTTTGTTGAGGTACACGAAGGGTGATGGTGTTTTCAACTTTGTATTTAGTGGTTTCTAGCGTACTATCCTGACTAACTTTAGTACTTATTTGGTCATTTATGGTGCTTTGAAGGTTGGAGTACGTAACCAAACCGCCCCATTTTCTGGTGGTATTCTCGATTAAGTTGGTCGATTGTACGACGCTTTTTACTTTGAATTTGATATCTGCTGTTCGAATAAGCTTCCTTTTTTCTACAGTTTTTGGAGTTTCGGCGGTTTTTTCTTGGGTGTTGCTAACGGTGGCACTATCGGCAACAGCTGTGGCGTAATCTAAGGTTTCTTCTGCCGGAACCTCGGCTTTTTTGCACGAAAATAATACTACAGCGATGATTACAGCTAGGGTACTTGCTTTTGCAATTGTTTTCATAAATAAAATAGTTTAATAGATTAAAAAGGGTTAAAATTCAAATAAGTGTTTCAAAATGGAGTAAGTGTAATTTTTTAATCAATACTTAATTTTATTTAGTGAAGTAGTACTTTTTTTACCTATTAAAAAGTGTGCCATTTTTTTTGAGGAAGCAGGCAGAAGGGAATTTTTTGTCGTAATTTTGGAGCTTAAAATAATTATTATTGAGAGTCTCTGAATTTTATACGATAGACAATCCTTCACTTTTTAAGGAACAACTTTTGTACTGGGCACAGCAGTTTCGTGAAGTAGCTTTTTTGGATAGCAATAATTATCCACAAGCGTATTCTAGTTATGATTGTTTGTTGGCAGTAGACGCTTTCACGCTACTACAAACTGATTATGATAATGCTTTTGAGGATTTAAAACAGTACCAACAAACGACCAAGGACTGGCTGTTTGGTTATTTGTCTTATGATTTAAAAAACGATAGCGAGCGCTTGCAATCCAACAATTTTGACGGATTGGATTTTCCAGATTTATTCTTTTTTCAGCCCAAAAAGATTTTTTTGCTAAAAGGGAATCAACTTGAAACAAGGTATTTGCATTTATGTGATGATGAGTTGCAAGAAGATTATCAAGATATCACGACTATTGTTCCTCAACAAAGTACCGCCTCGGAATCTGTTGTGGTACAAGCTAGAATAGACCAAAAAAAATACCTCGAGCAAGTACAAAAAATGCAGGAATACATTCATAAAGGGGATATTTATGAAGCCAATTTTTGTATGGAATTTTATGCAGAAAACGCAACCATTCAACCGCTCGAAAAGTTTCAAAAGTTAAACGCTATTTCGCAACCACCTTTTGCAGTTTTCCTAAAAAATAACCAACAGTATTTGTTGTCTGCCACGCCAGAACGCTATTTGAGAAAAGAAGGAGAAGATTTGATTTCGCAACCCATAAAAGGTACAGCAAAACGCTATGAAGACCCCGTGGCCGACGAAAAAGCAAAAGAAGATTTGGCTTCAAATCCAAAAGAGCGTGCTGAAAATATAATGATTACCGATTTGGTTCGCAATGATTTATCGCGAACCGCCCAAAAAGGTTCGGTGCAAGTAGAAGAACTTTGCGGCATTTATTCATTTATGCAAGTCCATCAAATGATTTCAACCATCACTTCAAAAATGGACGAAAAATATGCTGTGATTGATGTATTGCGCCTCACTTTTCCAATGGGAAGTATGACGGGGGCTCCCAAAATTTCGGCTATGAAAATCATCGAAGAATTAGAAGCAACCAAAAGAGGCTTGTATAGCGGGGCAGTAGGTTATTTCACACCCGAAGGCGATTTCGATTTCAATGTCGTAATTCGCAGTATTTTGTACAATCAAAAGAAGCAATACCTTTCTTTTTCGGTCGGAAGTGCCATCACGGCCTTATCGGTGCCTGAGCAAGAATACGAAGAATGTTTGCTCAAAGCCAAAGCAATGAAGAGCGTTTTAGAATAAAATTTGTTCTGAACTTTTTTTAGGAGCGCTAACAATAGGATTTTTTGCCAAGAGGGTTTCCAGCTATCCGCTATATCTCTTGTATTGGCCTACGCCATACAAGAGGATGCCGCTACTATCTGGGCTAATGAGTAACAATTGTCTATTTTTGGAAACAAAAAAAGCGAAATTACTCAGCTTTTTTTGACATTAATTGCCTCCAACTTTAGTTGGAGGGGAGGGGTGTAATTAGAATTTTTAAAGGCTTTAGCCAAAATTAGCTGCTTTTTTGGGCTAAAGCCAATACACAATCAATCCCTATAACTCCAGCTAAAGCTGGAGCCAATTGAAAGCAAGACAAGTTGAGTAGTTAAAAAAGGAATTTAATTAAAAAAAAGTAAATTTGAGTATGCAAAACCTCTTTTACCAACATCTACAAACGCAATTTCCGTTTCTCGAAAACAAAAAATTATTGTTGGCCGTAAGCGGTGGTTTAGACAGTATGGTACTTTTGCATTTGTTGCAACAATTGCCTTACACCATTGCCATTGCTCATTGTAATTTTCAACTCCGTGGCATTGAAAGTTTTGAAGACCAAAGTTTTGTGCAAAATTATGCGCTTCAACATCAAATTCCCTTTTATTACACCCAATTCGATACTCAGGCATTTGCCAATGATTATAAACTTTCGACACAAGTTGCTGCAAGAGAACTGCGATACGATTGGTTCTACGAACAACTAGAGCTCCATCAATTCGACTTTGTTTTAACAGCCCATCACGCCGATGATAATCTGGAAACTTTTTTGATTAACCTCTCAAGAGGCACAGGTTTAGATGGTTTATCGGGTATACCTGCTCAAAATGATGCGGTACTTCGGCCATTGTTGCCTTTTTCTAGAGCAGCTATTGAGGAATATGCCAAAGCTAACAACTTACAGTGGCGAGAAGACAGCAGTAATGCCTCAGATAAATATTTGCGCAACCAAATTCGCCATCATTTAGTTCCAATGCTCAAAGAACTAAATCCTGATTTTTTAAAAGCTTTTGGAATGACGCAAGAGTATTTGCAACAAGCACAAGAATTGGTTGCAGATGCGGCTAGTATGGTGTATCAGCAAGTAGCAAGAGAAGAAGGGAATACCGTTTATTTTGATTTAAAGCAATTAATGCACTTGCCTAATTATGCCTCTTATTTGTACCAATGGCTTAAAGAATATGGCTTTTCGGCTTGGGATGATATTTACAATTTGGTCGATAGCCAATCAGGAAAACAAGTTTTTTCATCAGAATACCGATTGCTAAAAGACCGCGATTTTTTTATCTTGAGTCCAATACAAGAATCTGAAAAGGAGCTGTATTTCATCGAGAAAAATCAAGACAAAGTTAAGATTCCCTTAAAACTCCAGTTTTGTAAAGTAACAGACATTAACAAAGCAGATTCAAGTGCTATCTTTGTCGATGAATCTAAGTTAGCCTATCCTTTGGTGCTCAGAAAATGGCAAGAAGGCGACTTTTTTTATCCTTTGGGAATGAAAGGCAAAAGCAAGAAAGTAAGTAAGTTTTTTAAAGATGAAAAAATGGCACTTTTAGACAAAGAAAATACTTGGCTTTTGTGTTCCAATGATGCCATTGTTTGGGTAATAGGAATGCGAGCTGACGAACGATTCAAAGTAGAGAATATCACCAACACAATTTTAAAAATAGAATTAATATAAGTTATAGTAATGAAAAAACACCTTCTTTTAGGACTTTTAGTTTTCTTTTGTAGTTTGGGTAACGCCCAAATTTTGGACCCAGTAAAATGGACCACCAAAATCGAACAAAAATCGGCAACCAATTTTATAATAACATTCAATGCGACCATCGAAAACGAGTGGCACGTATATTCACAGTTTACTCCAGATGGTGGTCCACTGCCTTTAGAAGTTAATTTCAAAAATCAAAAAGGGAATTACACCTTAGTAGGCAAAGCCAAAGAAAGTAAAACAAGAACTGCTTACAATGATATTTTTGAAGTAAATGAAACTTTTTTTGAGAAAAAAGCACAAATTACGCAAGAGATAAGTCTCGTAAATAAAGGCGTTAAGACCATAGAAGTAGAGCTGAATTTTCAAGCTTGCAAAGAAGTTTGTATCAATCTCGAAAAGAAATTTAGCATTGCAATTCCTGAGTTGAAAAACACTGCTACAACAGCATCTCCAACTACTCCGATTAATGATTTAGTAAAAGATACGACTGCGCAGACAATAGATTCTGCAACAACAGTTGCCGCTGATACTGTAAAAGATTCAGTTACTACAGAGACTTCTCAAATAGCTCCTGCAAAAAGCGCAACAACAGAACACGGGTTGTGGGCAATTTTCTTTATTGCTTTTTTATCTGGTTTTGCAGCATTGTTAACGCCTTGTGTTTTCCCAATGATTCCAATGACGGTAAGTTTCTTTACCAAGCAAAGTAAAAATAAAGCAGCAGGAATCAGAAATGCCATTATCTACGGAATTTCAATTATCGTTATTTATGTAGGTTTGGGCTTATTGGTTACTTGGATTTTCGGTGCCGATGCGTTGAATGCCTTGTCTACCAATGTTTGGTTTAACCTTATTTTCTTCGTTTTATTAATTGTTTTCGCCACATCTTTTTTAGGCGCATTCGAAATTATGTTGCCGAATTCTTGGGCAAACAAAGTAGACAGCCAAGCCGACCGCGGTGGAATCATAGGTATTTTGTTTATGGCGTTGGCATTAGCCATTGTGTCTTTTTCTTGTACGGGTCCTATTGTTGGAACTTTATTAGTAGAAGCTGCTTCTAAAGGCGGAATCGCACCAGTAGTTGGAATGTTAGGTTTCTCTCTAGCTTTAGCCTTGCCTTTTATGTTGTTCGCAATGTTCCCAGGCTGGTTGAATTCTTTACCTAAATCTGGAGGTTGGTTGAATACAGTAAAAGTAGTTCTTGGATTTTTAGAATTGGCTTTGGCTTTCAAATTTTTATCCAATGCAGATTTGGTATTGCAATTGCATTTGCTAGAACGCGAAGTTTTTATCGCCATTTGGATTGCTATTTTTGGAGCATTATCGTTGTATCTTTTTGGGAAAATTACGCTGCCACACGATAGTCCCGTAGGGCATATTTCTGTAGGTAGATTGTATATGGGATTACTTTCTTTGATATTTACCTTTTATTTAATTCCAGGATTATGGGGTGCGCCTTTGAAATTTATCAATGCTTTTCCTCCGCCAATGGAATATAGCGAAAGCCCAATGGGATTTGGTGGTTCTTCAAAATCTGTAGCTACAGCGATGCTTCCAGAGGGAGCTAAAAGCGGTCCTCACGGGATTGTTGTTTTTGATGATTATGAAGAAGGTTTGGCTTATGCCAAAAAAGTAAACAAACCCATTATGCTCGATTTTACAGGTTTCGCTTGTGTAAATTGTCGTAAAATGGAAAACAATGTTTGGTCGAATCCTAACGTCTTGTCTATTTTAAAAGAGAAAGTGGTTGTGATTTCATTGTATGTAGACGATAAAAGAGAATTACCGAAAAATGAGCAGTTTTTTTCAAAAGCTACCGAATCAGAGATAGAAACAATTGGGGATAAGTGGACGGATTTTATGATTACAAGATACAAAACCAATACGCAGCCTTTGTATGTCTTGACAGATTTGGAAGGAAAAAGTCTGAATGCAGCACAGCCTACCATAAGTTATGTTGGTGTAGAAGAGTACGAAGCTTGGTTAAAGTCTGGTATAGCAAAGTTTTAAACAAAACTAGTTTTTTTGTAATCCCATCTGTGAAAACGGATGGGATTTCTTATTTTTACGAATTATCAATAAACCAACCCATATGAAAAAATTACTAATGCTCCCTTTTTTGTTTTTGTGTCTTTCGGCATTAGGACAAGAAAAGAAACCCAACTATGTAGCTGAAAATTATACCAAGCAGGAAGTGCGAATCAAAATGCGTGATGGCTTAGAATTATTTACAGCTATTTATTCTCCAAAAGACACTTCTAAAAAGTATCCTATCGTAATGCAACGTACTCCATACAATTGCGCACCTTACGGACCAGACCAATTTAAAAGAAGCATTGCCCCCAACGAAACGATGATGAAAGAAGGATACATTGTAGTGTATCAAGATGTGAGAGGGCGCTATATGAGTGATGGGTTATATGACAATATGAGAGGCTATATTCCAAATAAAAAAGTAAAAACAGAGGTTGACGAGGCTTCAGATACCTACGATACTATCGATTGGTTAGTTAAGAATGTAGCCAATAACAACGGAAATGTTGGAACTTGGGGAATTTCATATCCAGGTTATTATGCTTCTTATTCTTTGTTGAGCGGGCATCCTGCCTTAAAAGCAGTTTCTCCTCAAGCTTGTATTAGTGACTTCTTCTTTGATGACTTTCATCATAATGGGGCTTATTTGTTGAGTTATTGGAAGGTGACGCCACTTTTTGGTCCTCAAAAAACAAAGCCAACTACAGAAGCTTGGTTTAAGTTCCCAAATGTTGGTACCAATGACGACTATCAATTCTTTTTGAATGCAGGGCCTTTAGTGAATTTGGACAAATATTACGATTCTTCCAATGAATTTTGGCAACAACTTAAGGAACATTCAAGCTATGATGAATTCTGGCAAAAAAGAGGTTTGTTGCAGCATTTAAAAAATATCAAGCCGGCTGTAATGATTGTTGGCGGTTGGTTCGATGCTGAAGATTTGTATGGTCCATTGAATACGTATTCAACCATAGAAAAAAGTAGTAAGAATTATAATACTATTGTTATGGGGCCTTGGAGCCACGGCGATTGGGCTAGAAATTCAGAAAAGCAAATCATAGGCAATATTAATTTTGGTGACAGTATTTCTGGTTTTTATCAAAAGAATATTGAGGCTAATTTTTTCCGTCATTTCTTGAAAAATAATGGGAAAGGGGAGAACAAATTACCCGAAGCTTATGTTTTTGATACAGGAAGAAAAGAATGGAAAACCTATGATGCTTGGCCTCCAAAAAACACAGAGAAACAACAGTTCTATTTGCAACCGCAACAGAAGTTAACTAAAAATGCTGGAGCAGTTTCTTTTGAGGAATTTATCAGCGACCCAAAGAAGCCGGTACCACATTCTGAAGATATCAAACAGCAAGGTTTGACGCCAAGAAAATATATGACCGATGACCAACGATTTGCGGCTAGAAGACCTGATGTTTTGGTTTTTGAAACCGATGTTTTAGCGGAAGATGTTACCATGGCTGGAGATATTTTAGCCAAATTGCAAGTTGCTACCACAGGAACCGATGCGGATTGGATAGTTAAAGTAGTCGATGTTTTCCCGAATGACGAACCTGAAACAAAAGAAGTGCAGCAGTATTTAAAAATGAGCAATTATCATATGATGGTGCGCAGTGAGGTGATGAGAGGTCGTTTTCGCAATAGTTTTGTAAATCCAGAACCTTTTGTTGCCAACGAGAAAACTCCGGTTAATGTTAAATTGCAAGATGTTTTTCACACCTTCAAAAAAGGGCATAAAATTCAAATTCAAGTGCAAAGTACTTGGTTCCCTTTGATTGATTTGAATCCACAAACTTTTGTGCCGAACATATTTTATGCTAAGCCAGAGGATTTCAAAAAACAAACCCATCGTGTGTATTCTGACTCTGCTATTGAATTTACCGTTTTAAAATAAAGAATGAATTCTTTCAATTGTAATTACCTCCAAACTAGTTTTGGAGGTTTTTTTATGGCAAAAACGAACGGTTACTTATTGTTTTTTATGAAGTGGTTAAATTGGCTTTTTTCAGTGGATAGAACTCTTGTGAATGTTTATTCTAGTTTATTTCAATCTTGTTAGCTTAAAAAGGGATTCTTTAATTATAATAGATTTACAATTTCACAGAAGAATAAAAAAAAATGGCTGTCTCAAAAGAAACAGCCATTTTTTAATTTGGAACGGGTATTTTTTATAGGTATTCTCCGTGTTGAGTAATATCTAATCCTAATTCTTCTTTATCTTCACTTACACGCAAAGGAGTGATTTTGTTTACAATAAAGAATAAAGCATAAGAAGCAGCAAAAGCAAAGATAGAAGCCAATACTAAAGCTTTCAATTGGATTAAGAATAGGGTGGCGTCACCGTAGATTAAACCTTGGTTGTCACCAACAATTGAGTTAACAGATTTAGAGGCAAAAACACCTGTTAAAAGCATACCTACCATACCACCTACACCGTGACAAGCGAATACATCTAAGGCATCATCAATTTTTCCTTTAGGGAATTTGCTGCAAACGAAATTACTAACAATACTTGCAATAATACCGATAGCAATAGCACTAGGAATAGTTACGAATCCAGCAGCTGGTGTGATAGCAACTAATCCTACAACTGCACCAATACAAGCACCCATTGCTGATAATTTGTGTCCTAATATTTTGTCTAAGAAAACCCAAGCCATTGCAGCAGCAGCAGCAGCTACAGTTGTTGTTCCTAAAGCTTGAGCAGCTAAACCGTTAGCTCCAACAGCAGAACCTGCATTGAATCCGAACCATCCGAACCATAATAAACCAGTTCCTAATAATACATAAGTAATACGAGCTGGGTTAACTTTTTGTACTTTTCTTTTTCCTAAGAACATTGCTCCAGCCAAAGCAGCCCAACCTGCACTCATATGTACTACAGTTCCTCCAGCAAAGTCTAATACTCCCCATCCGAAGAATAATCCATCAGGATGCCAAGTCATGTGACATAATGGTGCGTAGATAACTAATATGAATAAAACCATGAATAATAAGTAAGCCCAGAAACGAACGCGTTCTGCAAATGCACCTGTGATTAAAGCGGGTGTGATAATTGCAAACTTTGCTTGGAAGAAGGCAAACAATATAAATGGGATAGTTGGTGCTAATTCCCATGCAGTGGTTGAATTTACTCCGTTAAACATAAAGTTGCTTGATGGGTCACCAATTATACCGCCTACAGAAGGTCCAAAGCATAATCCGAAACCAACCAATACCCATAAAACAGTGACAATCACCATTGCCATAAAACTTTGTAGCATTGTACTAATTACATTCTTTTTTCCAACCATACCTCCATAGAAGAAACCTAGTCCTGGTGTCATGATTAATACTAAGGCTGATGCAACAATCATCCAAGCTGTATCGCCTGTGTCTAATTTTAAGGCTACAACATGTGCTCCTAATGCAGTTGCTTCACTTTGAAAATAAATTGAAAAAACGGATAATACCAAAATTGTGATCAGTATCACACTCAAAATAATCTTTCGCATAGTTTATAGTTTTTTTGTTAATTATGGGTTAAAAATATAAAATCATTTGGAACCCCTATAAAAAATCATAAATAAAAATTAATTTTTACTAAATTGATATTTTACCCCCTTTAATTTTGAGGGTAGTATCGATTTTTTATTGATTATTTTACATTTTGTTAATCGGTATTTTCTTGAATGATTATAAGATTCATGAACTTAGTCAGTTTGTAATTTAATTTGAGCTTGATTTACTTCCATAAAAAAAGGAGGAATCTAAATAGAAACCTCCCTTACTTAATTTTGTTTTTTACAGTATATTATAGCGTATGTTTACTCAAAATGCGATATACTTCATTGATGTTATTACCACCTTTTCCAAATTGTTTTGAAATGGGTTCATTGTCATTATTTAGCCAAATTTTTAAATCGGCATCCAAATCAAGTATTCCCGCACTTTCTTTTGAGAATTTTTTAATGTTTTTGTAGGGAATGGATAGGTAATCCACTTTTGAGCCTACTAATTGTTTTTCGACTAAGATTAGTCTTTTGTTTGTAAATACAAACATATCCTTTATTAATCGAAAGGCTTTTTCGATTTCTTCGCCTTCAATTAGTATTGGTTCAAATTCTTTAGAAGCACTTTCTATAGTTACTTCAGAGGCGTTTCCTAAAATGGCATTGAATAGTCCCATAGTGTTTATTTTTGATTGTATTTTGCTTTGTATTTATCGCTAAGTTTTGTTTGATGCGTTGCCAAACTAATCATTCTCCCTTGAATAAAGGCATGGGTTAATTTGTTAGTTCTCATGTCTAAAGCATCGCCTTCTGAGATGAAAAGTGTAGCGTCCTTTCCTTCTTCTAATGAACCACATTGTTGGTCAATTCCTAATAACTTCGCCGTATTCAAGGTGATTAGTTGTAACGCTTTTTCTTTATCTAAGCCATAAGCAACACAAGTTCCTGCTAAAAAGGGAAGGTTTCTTGAACTCATTCTTTCTTTACTTCCGCTATTTTCTAGACCAACCAGAATTCCTTTATCAGTTAATATTTTGGCCATTTTATAGGGTAAATCAATATCTTGGTCTTCATTGGTTGGAAGGTCGTGAATTCTTCTTAAAAGTACACCAATATTGTTTTTAAGCAAAAGTGGAGCTGCTTTATAGGCTTCGAAACCTCCAACGATGACTATTTTTTTGATGCCGTTTTCTAAGGCCAATTGAATACCATCGACAATTTGTTTTTCTTCATCCGCGTGAATGAACAAGGTTTGAGTTCCGTCGAATAAGCCTTTGGTAGCTTCAGTAACTAAATTTCTGCTGTCTGAGGTACCGCCTAAATAAGCTTTCGAACTTTTGAAAAAAGCATTTATCTCTTGAAGTTGTTTGTTGTACTCTTTGTTGGGTTCGATTGAACCAGGTTCTGCCCACCAGCCACCTCTTCTAAAAGTAGCAGGAAGATTGATATGGATACCATCATTCTCTTTGATCAAAGCTTCTTTCCAATGCCAAGCATCTAATTGAACAATAGAAGAACTACCAGAAACTCTTCCTCCTCTTGGCGTGATTTGAGCCATTAAAATTCCGTTAGGACGAACGGTTTCAATTACTTTTGAATCGGCAGTATAAGCCACAATACTTCTTACGTTGGGGTTAAAAGTTCCGATTTCTTCCTCATCATCCGAAGATTTTACCGCGTCAATTTCTACCAATCCCAAAGTAGAATTGGGTACAATAAATCCTGGATATACGTGTTTTCCGGTGGCATCTATTGTTGTATTGTAAGCATCTTTGGCTAATTTTATTTGTTGTGCATTGGCTACCAAAGTAATTTTTCCATCTTTAAAACCAATGGCTGCGTTTTCTATTACTTCACCTGTTCCTAAATGTGCTGTGGCATTAAGGATAAGTATCGATTGAGATTGTGGTGGCGCAGGTATTTGTTGGGCTTGACTAAGTGTTGAAAAACCTAGAGTGGCCAATAAAAGTGCTATTTTTATGTTCATCTTCTTTAAAATTTGGTGTTTGTAGTGCATACTAAATTGGATTACAATTCTTCCATAGTATCGCATTCGTACTCTGGTTTGATTGATTTTTTAGGAGCTTGTGTGGCCATTCCTTTGTTTTTTTCTAACAATAACTGACCAATTAATTCGGCTCTTTCTTTAGCATTTGCAGCTCTTTTAACTTCGTCAACTTGGCTATCAAAATAAACAACACCTTCGATTAACGTTTTTTCTGCTTTGGCATAAATAGACAAAGGATTGTTGTTCCAAAGTACTACATCGGCATCTTTTCCTACTTTAATACTTCCTACTTTGTCGTCTATGTGTAATAATTTTGCAGGATTTAAAGTCACAAATTTCCAAGCTTCTTCCTCCGAAATGTTACCATATTTAACTGCTTTTGCAGCTTCTTGATTCAATCTTCTTGACATTTCGGCATCATCTGAATTGTAGGCTACTACTAATCCGTGGTTATGCATAATCGGACCGTTTTGTGGAATAGCATCGTTTACTTCGAATTTATAAGCCCACCAGTCAGAGAAAGTTGAGGCTCCAACACCGTGTTCTTTCATTTTGTCAGCCACTTTGTATCCTTCAAGAATGTGGGTATAGGTGTTAACTTTGAAGCCCATTTTGTCTGCTACATTCATCAACATCAAGATTTCTGATTGTACATAAGAATGACAAGTTATGAATCGTTTGTTGTTCAGAATTTCGGCTAAAGTCTGTAATTCCAAATCGGTTCTTGGTGCTTTTGCTTTGTCTTTTTTTCCGCTTGCATTGAATTTTTTCCAAGCTAAGTCATATTCTTTAGCTCTTTGAAAGTAATCTGTAAATACTTGTTCTACTCCCATACGAGTTTGAGGAAAACGAGTTGGATTTACATTGCCCCAATTAGATTGTTTTACGTTTTCACCCAAGGCAAATTTGATGAATTTTGGTTGGTTTTTGTATAACAATTCTTCTGGTTCCATTCCCCATTTCCATTTTACGATAGCCGAGCGACCACCAATAGGGTTAGCAGAACCGTGAAGTAATTGTGATGTAGTAACACCACCTGCTAAATCTCTGTAAATATTAATGTCTTCGGAGTTGACTACGTCTTCGATAGTTACCTCGGCACTTGAGTTGTGTCCGCCCTCGTTTACACCATTCGAAATAGCAATGTGAGAGTGTTCGTCAATGATACCGCTGGTTAAGTGTTTTCCTTTGGCATCAATGATAGTAGCTCCACCATCTGAAAGATTTTTTCCGATAGCAGCAATTTTACCGTTTTTAACCAATACGTCGGTTTGTTCTAGAATTCCTTCTTTTTCGTTGGTCCAAACCGTTGCATTTTTGAATAACAAGGTTTGAGCTTTTGGTAATTCAGTATTTCCGTATGCAATGTTTGGATAAGTAACAGGCTGAACCGCGAATGGTTTTTCAACGGCGCTTGAGTCTTTTACAATCTTAAATGGCGCAGTTTTTTTGGCATACCAAGTCACTTCTGAACCATTGTTTAAAATGGCTTTTCCAGATAAGTTTTCGGTATTGTCTACCAAGCCATTCAGTCTTAAAAAATTAGTTTTTACATCGTCATTAGATTTGATTAATAGCGTAAACCATTGATTCGCAAAAGTCAAATTCGATTTTACTTTCTTTTTATCTGCGGTTGTAATATCCGATTTTGGTTTGGCAACTTCTCCTTCAATTTTTAACTTATAGGTTTCATTACTTACGGTCAAATCGTACTCTCCACGAATATCTTTTACAGTCCAATCGTTAATTACATACTTATTGCCTTGTACCCAGTTTTCGAAAACGATGGTTTTTTCGTCAAAAATAGCACCTGAGGTAATGATAAAGTTGGCATAACTTCCTGTTTTTAAACTTCCAATTTCATTGCTTTTTCCAAGTAATGCAGCTGGAGTAGTAGTCAAAGCTTCTAACGCTTTTGTCGGGTCAAAACCAAATTGAATGGCTTTTAATAAATTCCCTCTAAAGTCCTCTATCTTTTTTAATTTATCTGTAGTTAATGCGAAAGTAATTCCGTTTTCAGATAGTACTTTTAAGTTGCTAGGTGCTTGATTCCAAAAACGTAAGTCAGCCAACTCCATTTGGTTCGCATTGAACGGATTTGAAACATCGTAAGCTTCTGGGAAGTTAATCGGAATGATAAAACTAGCATTCGTTTTTTTGATTTCTTGAATGCGTTCAAATTCATTTCCAGCTCCTTTAAGGATATAATTCAATCCAAATTCTTTTGCAATTTTGGAGGCTCTTAAACTATTCAATTTGTCTTCTGCTGTAAAAATTTGAACTAATTTTTCGTTAGCAATCAATGCTTCTAAGGATAAATCTTTGTTTGTTGCATTTCCATTTTTGTACCATTCTTTGTCGTGATACATTTGGCGAAGTAACGCCATCATTCCCATTAAAGAAGAAGGGTAGGACTGATTGGTAGTTACACTACGAGTAAAACCAAAGTGCTGGCTGGCTTTGTTGCTCAAAATTCGATTGGTTTTATCGCTGTTATTCAAAGCAACTATGGCTCCAGTTCCTCTGGCAATACCATCTTGAATATGAGTACCTACTACACCAAATCCGGCTTTTAATAATTCTTCAGCTTTGGTTTCGTCGTAAGCAAAAGTTTCGTAAGCATTGATTTCTGAGCGAATGTTTTCGTTCCAATAATAGCCTGCGCGTTTGGTATCATAAGAAGAACCTCTTTCGCTAGATGCCGCTCTTTTTGGTTTATCAGCACCAAAACTAGTATACATATCGATGAAGGAAGGGTAAATTGATTTTCCTTCGGCATCAATTATCATCGCGTTTTTGGGGATAGCAACTGAGTTTCCTGATGCTACTACTTTACCATTTTGAATGAGTAAAGTTCCTTTTTCAATGATTTGAGTAGGGGTAACATAGATTTTTGCGTTGGTAAAAGCAGTGTAATAATTGTTTTTGTTTGGAATACTTTCGTTATTCGGAAAGTACTCTTGTGCTTGTGTTTTCGCTATAAAAACACCAAAAAAGAGTAGGATTATAAGTTTTTTCATAATGGGTTAGTTAATTTTTTTAAAATTACTAAAATTAATAACACTTGGAAGGGCTATTTAAATTTTAACGTCTGTTTTATAGCTGAATACTATTTTTTGCTAAAATTTTATTTTTTTTGTGACTTATTTTTTTAAGTTTTTGAGAATAATTTTTAAATTTAACAAGTTGATTACTGTTATAGTGTCGGATTTTATTTTACTTTTATTTAAAAGATTATTTATATGCTTGTTAAAGTTTTTGGAAGTGCCGTTTTTGGGGTGGAAGCCACCACTATTACGGTAGAAGTTAATATTGATAATGGGGTAGGGTATCATTTGGTGGGATTGCCCGATAATGCTATCAAAGAAAGTAGTTATCGCATTGCCGCGGCCCTCAAAAATAATGGGTATGCTTTGCCCGGAAAAAAGATTACGATTAATATGGCTCCGGCCGATTTACGAAAAGAAGGTTCTGCTTACGATTTGACCTTGGCGGTGGGCATTTTAGTGGCTTCCTCACAGATTTCTACTGCTGTTTTGGATGAATATGTCATTATGGGTGAATTGTCTTTGGATGGAAGTTTGCAACCCATAAAAGGTGCCTTACCAATTGCTATAAAAGCCAAAGAAGAAGGTTTTAAAGGTTTTTTTCTGCCAAAGCAAAATGTAAAAGAAGCCGCTATAGTTGCTGGATTGGATGTTTATGGCGTAGAAAATGTACAAGAAGTTATTGATTTTTTGGAAGGAAAAGGAACGCTTGAACCCACTAGAATTGATACAAGGGCAGAATTTTATAAAACCTTAGATTTTCCTGAATTTGATTTTTCGGATGTGAAGGGGCAAGAAAGTATTAAGCGTTGTATGGAAATTGCTGCTGCTGGTGGACATAATATTATTTTGATTGGACCTCCAGGCGCGGGAAAAACGATGTTGGCGAAACGCTTGCCCAGTATTTTGCCTCCAATGACCTTACGCGAAGCACTTGAAACTACCAAAATTCATAGTGTTGCAGGTAAATTGAAAGAAGTAGGACTAATGAATCAAAGGCCTTTTAGGAGTCCGCATCATACTATTTCGAATGTGGCTTTGGTAGGCGGTGGGAGTTATCCTCAGCCGGGTGAAATTTCGATGGCGCATAATGGGGTATTGTTTTTGGATGAATTGCCCGAGTTTAAAAGGGATGTTTTGGAAGTGATGCGTCAGCCGTTGGAGGATAGGGAAGTAACGATTTCTAGAGCAAAGTTTACGGTGACTTATCCTTCCTCGTTTATGTTGGTAGCGAGTATGAATCCAAGTCCGAGTGGATTTTTTAATGACCCGAGTGCTCCTCAAACGTCTTCACCACACGAAATGCAACGCTATTTGAGTAAAATTTCGGGGCCGCTTTTGGATAGAATTGATATTCATATTGAAGTAACTCCAGTGCCTTTTGAGAAATTGTCGGATGATAGAAAAGCTGAGAGTAGTGTGGATATAAGACAACGAGTTACGGCTGCAAGAGAATTGCAAAGTCAACGTTTTGCATTTTTAGAAAATATTCATTACAATGCTCAAATGAACACGAAACATATTCGGGAGTTTTGTGCTTTGGATGATGCTTCAAAAGAGTTGTTGAAAACGGCTATGGAGCGCTTAAATCTCTCGGCTAGAGCTTATGATAGAATTTTGAAAGTTTCTAGAACTATTGCTGACCTTGAAGCGTCTCCCAACGTAATGGCCTCACACATAGCCGAAGCGATACAATACCGTAGTTTGGATAGAGAAGGTTGGTTGGGGTAATTTTTTGGATGATTACTGATAAGCTAAATTGTTTCCTTTTAGCCCCGATCGTAGAGGAAATCCTTTGTTGCCGGTGTTCGGCAGCAAAGATTGCAGCGGAGAGCGGGTACCCTCTTTACAAGAATGACTATTGGTACCGCTTCAAAAAAAAAGAGCTACTTATTGAGGATAAATAGCTCTTTTCGTTTTTAAGAGTTACTGAATGTAATTGAAGGTATTGCCTTGTTTGATATCGCCGGATTGCAATCCTTTTTTAAACCAATACATTCGCTGCTCCGAGGTACCGTGAGTAAAGGAATCGGGTACAACTTGTCCTTGCATTTTCTTTTGAATGGCGTCGTCACCTACGGCTTGTGCGGCGCTTAAGGCTTCCTCTATATCACCAGGTTCTAACATAGCGTTTATTTTTTCGTTGTAATTTGTCCAAAGACCCGCATAGAAATCGGCTTGGAGTTCTAAGGCTACAGATAGTTTGTTGGCTTCGGCTTCACTTTTTCCTTGTTGGAGTTGACGCATTTTGGTTGAAGTGCCTAATAGATTCTGAATGTGGTGTCCGTATTCATGACCAATTACGTAAGCCACAGCAAAGTCACCACCTTTAGCACCAAATTTGGTTCTCAATTCCTCGAAAAATGACATGTCCATATAGATTTTTTGATCTCCGGGACAATAAAAAGGTCCTGAGGCTGAGCTGGCTCCACCACAAGCGGTTTCAACTTGTCCACTAAAAAGAACAATTTTTGCAGCTTCAAATTGAAGATTATTTTCTTGAAAAATTTTATTCCAAACATCTTCATTATCAGCTAGGATAGTTTTTACAAATTTTCCTTCTTCTATTTCGCTTGGCGTTAAATCTCTTTGTTCTGTCGGGGCACTTTGTGATTGGTTATTGAATTGTTCTAAAACAGGCGTTATCATTTGTGCGTTTTCGCCACCAAAAATATTGACTAGTAAAATGATAATTCCGATGATGCCTCCGCCTACGAGTGATTTTCCTCCAGTAGACATCCCTCGGCGGTCTTCCATATTATCGCTTTGTCTTCTTCCTTGCCATTTCATAGCGTATTGATTTTTATATTGTTAAAAATAAAGTTAGTTAATTTTTAGCAATCCATTTTAAAATTACTTCTTCAATAACTCCTTTTATGATAGGTTTTGGGATGTAATCGTTCATTCCCATTTTTAAGCATTTTTTACGTTCTTCTTTCTCGGTTCCAGCGGTTATTGCAATTATTGGTATGTTTTTACCGTTAGAGAGATTTCTTATTGCTTTGCTTGTTTCGTATCCATTCATTATCGGCATTTGTATATCCATGAATACAAGAGTTGGTTTTAGGAATTCAAATTGTTCGATGGCTTCTTTTCCATTCAAGAATTCAAAGATTTCTACATCATAAAATAGGTTTTTGATGATTGTTTTGAGCAAGAGCATGTTGATTTTGTTGTCTTCTACAATCATTATTTTGAGATTAGGAAACTCGTGTTTGACTTTGTTTGAAGCAACTGTATTGAGTTGCATCGTCTTGGTATTGGACTCAATTTCTGCTGCCGTAGTTTCGTTTGAGGTTTCTAAATCTATGTCGAAGTAAAACGTACTTCCTTTGTTGATTTGGCTTTCAAGTCGGAGTTTGCTATTCATTAAACTCAATAATTGATTGGAGATGGTGAGCCCAAGGCCTGTTCCTCCGAATTTTTTGGAAGTAGAACTGTCCTCTTGGGAGAAGGCATAGAATATTTTTTCCTTGTTTTTTTCTAGGATTCCAATTCCAGTATCGATAATTGCAAAACGAAGGGTTTGTTGTGAGTCACTATCTTTAGCGATTACGTCTACCTCAAGTGTGATACTTCCTTTTTCGGTAAATTTTACGGCATTGGCTAAAAGATTAATTAGAATTTGTTTTAATCTAACGGCATCAACCCAAACGAATTTTGGTACTTCTGGAGCAATTTTCAAAAATAAATCTAATTTTTTTTGACTCGATTCGTAGAAAATGAGGTCTATAGTTTGATTTAGAATTTCTATTAATTCTTGTTTTTCAATAAAAAGGTCAAGTTTACCTGCTTCTATTTTTGAAAAATCTAATATGTCGTTGATGATGTCTAATAATGACAGTGCCGATTGATTAATCGTCGTCATGTATTTTTCTTGTGTGCGATTAAGATGGGTTTTCATTAGTAAATCGGTGAACCCTATTATTCCATTTAAAGGAGTTCTAATCTCGTGACTCATATTGGCCAAGAAATCCGATTTGGCTTTGTTTGCGGCTTCGGCCAATTCCTTTTCTTTGAGTATGGCTTCGGTTTCAATTTGATTGGTAATATCAAATAAAATTCCACCAATGTATTCTATGGCGTTTTCTTTTCTAATGGCGTCACTAAACTCTTCTATCCAAATATAGTCATTTGATTTTTTCTTGATGCGATAGCGGTCATGATAGGGTTTACCTTCATTGAACTTTCTGTTTTGATGCTCAATTACAAGTTCTTTGTCTTCTGGATGAAGTAAATCCATTAAGGAGATTTTTTGTTCTAAAAAATCTAGTTTTGAATAGCCAGTCAAGGTTTCTATGGAGTCATTGAGGTAAACTCTGGTTGCAAATTCATCAAATTTAGAGAGATATACAGTTCCAGGAATGTTGTTAGCGATAAGTTTGAATTTTTCTTCGCTTTTGTATATTAGTTTTTCATTTTTATCGCGTTCTAAGGCATATGAAATATTACTAGCCAAAGTCTTTAGAATAAAACTTTCTTCTTTGGACCAGTTTCTTTCATAAGTACAATCGTCCATTCCTATGAATCCGCTAAATTCATCATTGTAATAAATAGGAACAATTAAAATAGATTTAATTTCATTTGCTACTAGTAGTCTTTTGAAAAAAGTGTTTTTGAGTTTGCTGGTTTTTGTTTTAAGTAATTTTTTCTTTTTGGCTTTTATAATTATTTCACTTAAATGTTCTTCATTAAAATCTTGCAATTTGGTTATTTGTAATGGGATTCTTTTTTTTGACCATTTGTATTTTTGTCTGATTAGTTTAGTGTTTTGGTCTTTTTCATAATAGAATAAATGGTCAACTTGTGTGGCATTACCCATAATTTCAAAAGTATCCGTGAACATTTCGTTGAGACTTTTGCTTAATAAGAACTTCTCAGTGCATAGGGCCATTTCTGCCAGTAAATCACTTTTCTTTTGTAATTTTTTTTCGTCTTCAAATTGTTTTTGCGTTGCTATGGCAAGAGAGAGAATATCTGCAATGGTTCTGGCAAATGTCAAATCCTCTTGGTCCCAATTGCGTTGTTCGTGTGTGGTTTCAAACGAAAGGACACCAAGTAATTCTCCATTGAGTAAAATTGGAGTGTCAATAGATGATTTTATATCATATATGCTGTAATAGGATTCGTAGAATTCATTTGATTGCACATCTTCATTGACATTGTTTTTGTACAATTGAATTCCTTGTTTAATTTTTTTGGTATGTATGGGGTAATCGTCTTTTTTTAGAATAATTTTTTTTTCAAAGGAGTTGGAATCTAGATAGTAAATGCATTCGCAAATAATTGTTTTTTCTCTGTACTTCCAATAACTAACTCGGTTACAATTTGATACCGTTGCTGCGTTTTCGATAATTAGGTTTATTATAGAATTGATGTACTCAAAATCCCTAAAATTGACTGTGAATAAGTTTTTGATGGTTGTATTATATAATTCTATCTTTTCTTGTCTCTTGAAGTTTATCTGTTCACTTAGTTTGTTTTTTGTAATATCACGACCAATTCCGGAATACCCAATAATTTTTCCGTTTTCGTCTTTTCTAACAATTACTTTTAATGAAATCCAAATACTCTCATCAAACTTTGTGTTGATTGGGAATTCTACTAGCGGGAATTCTGTGTTTCTAATGAATAATGTTTTGATTTCTTCATAATAATCATCTCTAATAATGGAGATGAAATTTTTGCCTAAAAGTTCATTTTCTTTGTATTGAAGTGTTTTTACAGAAAAGTCATTGATGAAAGTAAAATTTCCTCTTGCATTGGTTTCGAATATAAGATCATTTGCATTTTGAATAATATCTTTGTATTTATTATTTAAATTTCTTTGTTCGGTTACATCTTGCCCTATACCTACTATGACATTATCAGTAAATTTTTTATCTGTCCATTGAATGAACTTATAGGAACCATCTTTACATTTCAATTTTCTTGTGTATACTTGTCCGTCAATGAATACATCGTGATAAGGGAGTCCAATAAAATCAGGGTCTTCTGTTAATTTCCAAAATTCGTATCCCATTACTTCTTCATGGGTATAGCCTAGAATAGAAACAATTGTTTCACTACAATAGATGACCTCACCATCATGATTACAAGCAATAGTGAGTGAGTTTCCTTTATTGATAATTTCTTTGATGAAATTACTTTCTTTGGATTGCGCATTATCTATTTTTTTTCTGATGAAGTTTACCGTTAATACGATTAAAGAATTACTCAATAAATTTATTCCAACCATTTTTGGGATTATCTCTGAAACAGTATTTACAGTTAGTGAAACTATTGTTAGAGCAATAAAATAGGTATAGAGTTTAGTGCTTTTTAAAATATCAAAGGATAAAAAAAGTAGTATAGTGAAGGCGATTTTTGGAATAAAGTCGGTTCTATGTTCAATCACATTGAAGGTAACGTAAATAAAGTATAAGAAGAAAATAGCAATAAAAACTGTTTTACTATTTTTATAGATAAAGGGAACTTTTTTGGAAAAAAAGTAAATAGAAAGTATGATTAATGCTACTGCTGAGTTCTGATACAACAAGCTTTTTGGACGAATTTGGAAATAATCAAAAAATAATTCCAAGGCAAGTACGAAAGTGCCAAAAAGGAGTAGGTATAAATGAAACTCTGATTTTAATACTTCTTTACCTCGTAAATCGCTATTTTTCAATTTTTTATAGGAGAGATAGATGCATAAAAGTAAAAGTAGTAAAAAAATACATATTGCTAGCTGAAAATCTTTATGACTAACTTCACTCCATAAAGATTTTAAATCCCTACTCCACAGAACTAAAGACCAACTTTTGAGGGTTAGTTTCTGTATGATAGTATATAAAGTTTTGGTATACAATGCTATCATTCTGGTTTTGGGTTGTGGTACTTTGTTTATGCCTAGAAAAAGGATATTAAAAATAGGATATTATGACATATATATTTACTAAAATAACCCGTTGGGTGAAATTATTTTTTACCACATAGAATCATAGAATTTGTAGTTTTTTTAAGAGAAATAAATAGACGTTTTACTATTCACATAGCTCATCTATGTGAGAAATAGTGCTATTTCTGTTTTTTTCTATGTTGATTTGCTATTAATCTATGGCTCTATGTGGTTTAGTTTTTATTTTATTAGAATTTCACCCAACGGGTTAAAATAGTTAAAAATGTGTAAAAGAATATATTTTTTTAATACTTATTCTGTTTTTTCTGAGGAAGTTACCTGATTATAGATGGTGTATACTACTGAAATAACGAAAGGATAAGTAAAAAACATTCCAATACAGAAAGCAAAAAGACCCAACAAAGCGCCAAGAATTGCTACAATTATGAGCATCAAAATGACAATAGGTTGTTTCATAACAATAGCTGTACTCGTTTTTATCGATTCAATTGTTGAGCAATTGCCTAAAACAATTAAGGGGATAGTCAAAAGGGTGGCAAAACTGATGATTATAGTCAAAATAAGACCAATAATTGAAAGTCCGATTTCGTCAAAAACAAGACTCAAACCATTAGTAGCTAATCCGATAAGAAAAGTCACGGAAAATACAGGTATAAATTGAGAAGAAGTGTACACTGAAAACAAATGAGAAACGCCAAAAGACGTGTCTTTTTCGGCAGCATCGGCCATTTTGTAAAAACCTGCCATAAATGGGCTCAATAAACATGAGGTAAAAATTGAAAATCCAGCATAATACCATACATAAGGTTTGGTTAGCAATAATTTCTGAAAGTTTTGCATGGATCTTTCGTTAATATTTTCAGCTCCAACGATACTTATCGAAACAGCACTTAAAAAGATAACAAAGAAAAAAGTAAACACGAAAAGCGCCAATCCAGCATATAAAGCAATTTTTTTATAATTGGTAAAAGAATGATTCAATACAGTTTCGAAATCCAAAGTGTTATTGTAATTATTGGTTTCAGTTGGTTTTTGGGTAAGCATATATTATGTTTTTGTAGGTTAGTTATAGTTTAAAATAGACTTGTTCAAATGGTACTCTAAAGCGTTCGCCATATATTCCGTTTTCATCACGAATGCCACAGCCTATAATCATATTGATTTCACTGCCGTTGGGTAAGCCAATAATTTGTTTTACTCTTAAGGAATCAAAACCTTCCATTGGACAAGTATCGTAGTTAATAGCTGCCATGCTAATCATAAAGTTTTGAGCAGCCAAAGCAGCGCTTTTGTGCGCTACAATACGCATATCACTTTGTCGTGCTTGTCTGTAAATGGGTTTAAATAAGCCAATACAGTGAAAAGCTAGGTATTTTATTCTACCAAGAATTCCCCAAAAATCAGTGTAAATAGTTGGAATGATTTTTTGGTAGTAGTTCAAGGCAAATTTTTCTCTTTTGCTATATTCAGATTCCTTTTTGTCGCCGAATTGTGTTTTCAAAAAGGTAATATTGGCTTCTTTTCTTTTTCGCCATAAATCTTTACGTGCCACAACAATAACTAATTGGTTGGCCGTTTTTGCCCCATTTTGGTCAAAACTAGCTTTGGCTATTTTTTGAATTTTATCGGAATCTACAATATGGTAAAACTCCCAAAGTTGCATATTACTGCTAGTTGCAGCTAAGGTGGCTAGACCTAAACATTGTTTTACTTTTTCTTCATCAATAGCTTCATTTTTAAAAACGCGAACTGATCTGCGGTAGTGAATTGCCTCACTTACTGTTTTTTCTACAGCCATTGTAATAGTTTTTTTATAGATTGTAATTTGTCTTTGTATGGCGCATATCGCATAGGTAAATCTAGCCAATTGGCTTTTTTTACAATTCCTTTTTTATGTGAAAAAACATCAAAGCTTAATCGTCCGTGATACGCCCCAATACCACTATGACCTACACCGCCAAAAGGCAGTCTTTGATTAGAAAAATGTACTACAGTATCATTGATGCATCCGCCACCAAAAGAGTACTTTTTCATAATTTCTTTTCCAAAAGCTCTATCTTCCGTAAATACATATAAAGCGAGTGGTTTTTCATAACGACCTATTATTGCTTCAAGTTCATTTGGGTCGTCATAAGTAAGTAAAGGTAGTAAAGGACCAAAAATTTCTTCTTGCATTACTAAGCTATCTAATGAAGTTTCTTCAATAAGAGTAGGAGCGATATAGCAGTCATCTATTTTGGATTCTCCGCCTATAAGCACTTTTTGTTGGTCAATCATATTGACCAATCGGAGCCAGTTTTTTTCATTCACAATTCGAGCAAAATCAGGAGATTTTTGTGGGTCTTCTCCGTAGGCTTTTTGTAATTCTATTTTCATAAAATCAACAAAATGGTCTTTCATATCCTTTTGTATCAGGATATAATCTGGAGCAATGCAAGTTTGTCCTGCATTGATGAATTTGCCCCAAACAATTCGTCTAGCTGCTAGTTTTAAATTGGCAGTTTCGTCAATAATACAAGGGTTTTTTCCGCCTAATTCTAAAGTTACTGGAGTCAAATGTTCTGCCGCAGCTTTGGCTACCACTTTACCTACGGGTACACTACCAGTGAAAAAGATATAATCCCAGCGTTGTGATAAGAGTTTTTGAGCTACTTCAACACCGCCGTTCTCTATTTTTACGTGACTTACGTGAAAAACTTTTTCAATTATTTTTTTAATTATTGCTGCCGTATTTGGCGTTAGCTCTGAAGGTTTTAAAACCACCTGATTACCGGCGGCAACAGCAGATACTAATGGACAAAGTGCTAATTGAAAAGGATAGTTCCAAGGAGCAATAATTAAAACTTTTCCGTAGGGTTCTCTTAAAATATAATCAGTGGAAGGAAAATTTAATATAGAAGGCCATACTCTTTCTGGTTTAGCCCATTTATTTAGATTCTTTATAGTGTCTTTTAGTTCTGTAATGACATAATTGGTTTCAGTCAAAACGGCTTCAAAAGCGGGTTTTTTGAAATCATCATACAAAGCTTGTACGATTTCGTCTTCTAGTAAGACAATGGCATTGAGAAGTTTTACTAAGGTTTCTTTTCTAAAAGCTAAACTTGTTTTGTAATTCATTTCTACAGTGATGAAATTAGGTACTGCAAGTTAATTTTTAAAAACTTAAAAAAGAATTTTTTTTACAAAAATCAAATCGCTTTCCAAATGACATCGTCTGGAACGGGTGCTGTAATTGATAAGGGTTCTTTTGAAACGGGATGAATAAAGACCAATTTTCTAGCGTGTAAATGAATGCCACCATCAGGATTGCTTCGGTCAAAACCATATTTCAAATCGCCTTTGATAGGACAGCCAATAGCCGCTAATTGTGCTCTAATTTGATGATGTCTCCCAGTGTGCAGATTGATTTCTAAAGCGAAATAGTTGGTAAGTTCTTTGATAATGGTATAGTCCAAACTCGCCAATTTGCTATCAGGAACTTCTTTACTATGTGCTTTCGAAGTGTTGTTTTTTTCGTTTCTTTTGAGGTAATGAACCAATTGGGCTTGCGGTTTTTCGGGTTTGTTTTTAACCACAGCCCAATAGGTTTTTTTTGTCTCTCGGTTGCTAAACAGTTCATTCATTCGGGTCAACGCTTTGCTGGTTCTAGCAAAAACTACAATTCCCGTAGTAGGTCTGTCTAACCGATGCACAATACCTAGAAAAACTTCTCCAGGTTTGTTGTATTTTTCTTTAAGGTATTCTTTGACTACTTCCGAAAGCGGTTTGTCGCCTGTTTTATCTCCTTGAACCAAATCGCCCACTCGTTTGTTCACAACAATCAAGTGATTGTCTTCGTGAAGGATTTGAAGATTGTTTTTGGTAGAGATAATTTTCATTTTGATTTAGTACTGTTCGTTTGCGTTAGGGAAATCTTGCGATTTTACATCGTTTACATAGCTACTTATAGCTGTGGTCATTTGCTCATACAAATTTAAATAACGACGTAAGAATCGAGGACTGAATTCGTTGTTCATTCCCAACATATCGTGAATGACCAATACTTGTCCGTCAACGCCTCCACCAGCACCAATTCCGATAACAGGAATAGAAATGCTTTTGGCTACTTTTTCGGCTAGGTGCGCAGGTATTTTTTCAAGTACCAAAGCAAAACAGCCTAATTTTTCAAGCATTTGAGCATCTTCGATTAATTTTTCAGCTTCAGCTTCTTCTTTGGCTCTTACTGTATAAGTTCCAAATTTATAAATAGATTGCGGGGTTAAACCCAAGTGTCCCATTACTGGAATACCAGCATTCAATATTTTCTTAATCGATTCTTTTATTTCTTTTCCTCCTTCTAATTTTACAGCGTGTCCGCCACTTTCTTTCATAATTCGGATAGAAGAACGTAAGGCTTCTTTTGGGTCGGATTGGTAGCTACCAAAGGGTAAATCAACAACTACCAAAGCTCGTTCAACTGCTCTAACAACAGAAGAAGCGTGATAAATCATTTGGTCTAGAGTAATTGGCAAAGTGGTTTCGTGACCTGCCATCACATTGGAAGCAGAGTCGCCTACTAAAATAACATCGATACCAGCGGTATCAACTATTTTGGCCATAGTGTAATCATAAGCCGTAAGCATTGAGATTTTTTCGCCATTGGCTTTCATCTCAATTAAGGATTTGGTCGTAATTCTTTTGTAATCTTTTTTGGCTACTGACATACCTTGTGTGTTTAATTTTGGGTGCAAAAGTACTAAAATTGTATAGGTTTCTGAGCACTATCTTCTTTTTATATTTTTTCTTGTAAGCTGTCTTTATTTAAATGCAGGTAGATTTCTTAAATCTTTATTTTATTTTCTTATTTTACTACTTTTTAATCTTCATCTCTTAAAATGAATATTAGGAGATTCAAAACGTTATAAATAAAATAATTATGCGAAAATGTATTCTAGGAATGTTGGTGTTGTTCGGAATGACTACCCAAGCTCAAAATCAGGAAGTGCAGCAAACCATAGAATTTTTTTTCAAGGGATTTCATTCTAGAGATTCACTTGCGATTCAAAAAGTGTGTTCCGATAAAATGGGTTTGCAATCTATAGCTGAGAATGCGAAAGGCAGTCAATTTTCAACAGACACAGCATCAAAATTTTATAAATCCATTGCTTCAATACCCAATACAATGCAGTTTGAAGAGCGATTATTAGGTCATACCATTCATATAGACGGCGCTATGGCTATCGATTGGACGCCTTATGAATTTTACGTAAATGGGAAAAAAAGCCATTCGGGCGTCAATGTTTTTACGTTGTACAAACACTAGTGCTGCGGCTGTACTAAGTTGTTGGATTTCTATCGCGAAGCAAAATAGTAAAGGAAGTCCAATTTGCCACGGTGCTTTGCTTTTTACCAACAGCCACCGAAAACCAAAATAGACCAATACGGCATACAAGATATCGCCCATAAGTAATGGAATACCCACTATTTTACGGGAAGCAATTCCTAATACAATCGTAAGAAGGGCAAGAATAAAGTATATGAAACGAGGTTTCATTTGTATTAACAATCGGCCATATTAACCGCTATAGCCAATCCACCCTCTGAAGTTTCTTTGTACTTAGAGTTCATATCTTTGGCAGTTTGCCACATCGTATCAATTACTTTATCCAAAGGAACTTTGGCGTTTTTCGAATCGGTTTCGAGCGCCAATTCTGCTGCGTTGATGGCTTTTATAGCGCCCATCGTATTGCGCTCAATACACGGAATTTGAACCAAACCACCAATTGGGTCACAAGTTAAACCCAAGTGGTGCTCCATGGCAATTTCGGCAGCCATCAATACTTGTGCAGGGGTTCCACCCATTACTTCGCATAATGCGCCCGCAGCCATAGCCGATGATACACCAATTTCGGCTTGACAACCACCCATAGCGGCCGAGATAGTGGCTCCTTTTTTGAAAATACTTCCAATTTCGCCTGCTACCATCAAGAATTGCTTGATTTGCTTTTCGTCGGCTTGATGGTTTTCAATCACCATATAATACATCAATACGGCTGGAATAACGCCAGCACTTCCGTTGGTTGGCGCTGTTACGACACGTCCTAAAGCAGCGTTTACTTCGTTTACTGCTAAGGCAAAACAGCTTACCCATTTCAGAATTTGACGAAACTTTACCTCGGTTTTACGAATTTCTTCTAGCCAAGATTGCGGCGAATTATAATTCGATAATCCAATCAAGTTTTGATGCATATCAAAAGCTCTTCTGCGAACATTAAGTCCACCAGGTAATATACCTTCGGAATGGCAACCTATGTACATACATTCTAGCATCGTGTGCCAAATGCGCAATAGTTCACTATGCACTTCGGCTTCAGGTCGCATCGAAATCTCATTGGCATAGACTATTTCTGAGATGCTTTTGTTTTCTTTTTGGGTATAGTCTAGTAATTCTGCTGCATTGTTGATAGGGAAGGGAAAAGCACATTTTATAGCGATTTTCTTTTTGGCATTGCTACGCTCTTCTTTTACCACAAATCCGCCTCCAATAGAATAAAAAGTGGAAGCATATTCGGTTTCATTTTCAAAAAAAGCAGTAAAGGTTAATCCATTAGCGTGGAAAGGAAGAAACTCTTTATGAAAAACAATGTCTTGTAAAATATAAAAAGGAAGGGCTTTCTCGTTGCCCAATTGAATCAAATGATTGTTTTCAATAGCTTTGATGATGCCGTCAATATCTTGCACCGGAATGTACTCTGGGTCTTGTCCACTTAAACCTAGCATCACGGCCAAATCGGTGGCGTGTCCTTTTCCAGTCAAAGACAACGAACCGTACAAATCTACTTTTACTCTAGTGATACTGTTCAAATCAAAATCCTGACGTAATTCTTCAAGAAAACGTTCGGCAGCACGCCACGGACCTAAGGTATGAGAACTAGATGGCCCTACGCCAATCTTTAACATATCGAAAACAGAAATGCATTCTTCCATAATTCTAGAGTAAAATTTGTAAAACAAAGATAAACGAATCAATGCTAAATCTGCATAATTTTATATCAAAATAAGTTTTCTATTGTTGAATTCTTTTTAAATGAGAGTCATATTAATTATTTTTTAATATTCTGTTAAATTGGGTAGCTGATTATTTGTTTAACTGAACCAACTTTTGTGTTCCTAGATTGCTTTTCTTGTGCGCTTTGGGGGTATTTTTACAATAGCTTTGAAAGGGAAAATATATATTTACTTTATAAATTAAGAAACATATGGAAGAACAACAATCCAATTCTGAAGAAAATCAATTCGAAAAGATTACCGATATCATTATTCGATTAGGCGCATTAGCCATTATTTTGTTTTGGTGTTTTGCTATTTTACAACCATTTATTTTGATTTTAATATGGGCCATTGTAATAGCCATTGCGATGTATCCCGTTTACAAATCGTTTGTGAAACTGATGCGAGGAAGGAAAAAATTCCCTGTTTTTTTATTGACCTTAGTTCTTTTGAGTGTGATTATCATTCCAAGTACTTTGGTAACGGAATCACTATATGAAGGGGTTTCCTATTTGACCAAAACTTATCAAGCTGGTAAACCATTAATTCCACCTCCAGGTGAAACTACAGCCAATTGGCCTTCATTTGCTAGACCCATCTTA